>OLPW01003017.1_pt1 | contig 13930 bp, 9 predicted proteins | sample 1672161 | NCBI WGS metagenome assembly OLPW01 (sample SAMEA3136654, study PRJEB25190) | human gut metagenome
ACTGTTGTTCATAGCCAAACCTCAACCTCCTTGTGCTTAGAGTATATGAAGTTTTAGCTTTATCTTGTAGTTTGCGAATATCCGTATAAATAGAAAAAGCCCTTTGAGAAAGGGATTTCTCCTCTCTCAAAGGGCAAGTTGGCAAACTGAAAGTTATCTTCCTGCCAAGGATTTTCCAACAACATAAACACCAACCAGCATTTCTCCAATTGACAATCCCAATAGTAAGCCAGAAATAAAGTCCTTAAAATCCGAACCACCAATTGCATATGAAAGAGCCTGTACTGCAATACCCATTACAATAAGCATAATTCCATATAACATATTTTTTTGCTTTTCTAACTCCTGCGTTCTTCTTAGCAAATCTAAAATCTGCTCATCATCATAGGTACGAACACTATTTTCTTCGGATATTTCACCATCCATCAGTTCTGCCACTGTAACTTCAAGTTCTTCGCATAGGCTTTTTACAATGGAATAGTCCGGCATACACTTACCGGTTTCCCATTTTGAAATAGTCTTATTGGAAACACCAAGTTTCTCTGCTAATTGTTCCTGTGTTAGATTTTTCTGTTTTCTCTTTAATGCTATAAATTTTCCTGTAACTAATTGGTTCATATGTATTCCTCCATTCATTTGATGATATAAAGGTACTTCTTTCATCATTGAAATAAAATCCCTTGTAAGTAGAATATGGGTGGAATCTCTGAAAAAAGTGGAATATTTCATAAAAAACTCAACAGAAACTTCCGATTTGTATTTCTGTTTGTTTTAAAAATGGGCAACTCCGATTGGAATTGCCCACTCATTGCACTAATTATGCGATTTTTTCTTGCTTGCACCGATTTCTGCATCAATTGATGTAAGTTTGATGTAAATCGCTGTTTTTTTAGTTTTTTATCAAATGAAGTACGTCCCGTCTATTCGGTAAAACGGTACATCTTTACATCACGTCGACTGGCGTCTCCGTGCGTTTTTCGCCTTATGTCGGTGTTCGCAAGCGCACACCGCCGCAAGGCTCAGTTTCTCATCTTAATAGAGCTTTGCACCTGCTGGAATGTGGTCATCAACCATCAGAAGATGAAGCTTTTCTTCGCCTTCTTCTTCATGAATAGCACTGAGGAGCATACCGCAAGAGTCAATGCCCATCATAGCTCTCGGTGGAAGATTTGTGATAGCGATAAGAGTCTTTCCAACCAGTTCTTCCGGCTCGTAATAAGCGTGAATACCGCTTAAAATGGTTCTGTCTGTGCCTGTTCCGTCATCAAGAGTGAACTGTAACAGCTTCTTTGACTTCGGTACTGCAACACATTCTTTAACCTTTACTGCACGGAAATCTGACTTGCTGAATGTATCAAAATCAACTGCTTCCTCAAATAAAGGCTCAATCTTTACCTTAGAAAAATCAATCTTCTCAGGCTCAGCCTTCACTTCTTCAGCAGCCTTAGATTTTACATCATTTTTCTTATTTACATCATTCAGAGACTTCATTGTCGGGAACAGCAACACATCTCTGATTGCCTCTGCACCTGTCAGGAGCATACACATACGGTCGATACCGAATCCGATACCACCTGTTGGCGGCATACCGATCTCCAGTGCATTCATGAAGTCTTCATCTGTTGTGTTGGCTTCATCATCGCCCTGTGCAAGCAGTTCTTCCTGTGCTTTGAAACGCTCTCTCTGGTCGATCGGGTCATTCAGCTCGGAGTAAGCATTTGCCATCTCCCAACCATTCATGAAGAACTCGAAACGCTCTACATATTCCGGATTTTCCGGTTTTTTCTTTGTAAGAGGTGAAATCTCGATCGGATGATCCATAACAAATGTAGGCTGAAGCAGATGTTCCTCTACATACTCTTCAAAGAACAGGTTCAGGATATCTCCCTTTTTATGTCTTTCTTCAAATTCGATATTATGCTCTTTTGCGATTACTCTCGCCTGCTCAAGATCCTTTACTTCATTCCAGTCAACGCCTGCATATTTCTTAACCGCATCAACCATTGTAATACGCTCAAACGGCTTCCCGAGATCCATCTCGATTCCCTTATATACGATATGAGTTGTTCCAAGAACTTCCTGTGCAACAAAACGGTACAGGTTCTCTGTCAGATCCATCATGCCATGGTAATCTGTATATGCCTGGTAAAGCTCCATCAGAGTAAACTCAGGATTATGTCTTGTATCAAGGCCTTCATTACGGAATACACGACCAATCTCGTATACCTTCTCAAGACCTCCAACGATCAGTCTCTTCAGGTACAGTTCCAGCGAAATACGAAGCTTCAGATCTTCATTCAGGGCATTGAAATGCGTCTCGAATGGTCTTGCTGCTGCTCCACCTGCATTGGCTACAAGCATCGGAGTCTCAACTTCCATAAATCCTTTTCCGCTTAAATATTTACGGATTGCACTGAGGATTTTTGAACGCTTAATAAATGTATCCTTTGTATCGCTGTTCATAATCAGGTCAACGTATCTCTGACGGTAGCGTGTATCTGTATCTGTCAGACCGTGGAACTTCTCCGGGAGCATCTGTAAACTCTTGGAAAGGAGTGTCATCTTCTCTGCATGGATGGAGATTTCTCCTGTTCTTGTTCTGAAAGCAAATCCTTCCAGTCCGAAAATATCACCGATATCAGATTTCTTAAAATCAGCATAAGAGTCTGTTCCGATTGCATCTCTGGCAACATATACCTGGATATTTCCCTGTAAATCCTGGATATTACAGAAAGAAGCTTTTCCCATAACTCTCTTGAACATCATACGTCCTGCGATTGCTACATGGATCGGATTTGCATCCATAATGCTTCTTCTCTCTTCGTAATCCTTTTTAAGAGCCTCTTTTGCCTGCTCCTCATCCATTCCCTCTACATTCGGTGTCTGGTGATCCTTTAAAAGTTCAGCCTCATGTGCCTCATAAAGACCCTTTACCTCAAGTGAATGATGCGTCTGATCAAACTTTGTGATCTGGAACGGATCTCTTCCGTTCTGCTGCAGTTCTGCAAGTTTATCACGGCGAACCTTTCTCAACTGATTCATATCCGGTTCCTGTGCATTTTTCTGATTCTGTCCCACTGTCTGTTCTCCTTCCATATTGTCTGTCCTGCGTCAGTCCGTTTCAGATGAATGACGCAGAAAACGTATCTTTTTCTGCCGCTTTCAGGTTACCCTTTAAGCGAACTAAGACCTCTTAATTATTTAAGAGGTCTGTGCTGGTATATCTTATACTGATTATGAACGCTGAATATCAAGTACTTTGTACTGGATCACTCCTGCCTGGGTTTCTACGTCAACTACATCGTTCACCTTTTTGCCCATCAGTGCCTGACCTACCGGAGATTCATTGGAAATCTTTCCTTCCAGACTGTTAGCCTCTGTAGAACCAACAATTTTAAATTCCATCTCCTCGTCAAAAGTAATATCAAATACTTTCACAGTACATCCGACATTGATCTTATCAAGATCTACTTCATCCTCAACAACTACCTCTGCATTTTTCAGAATTGCTTCTAATTCTTCGATACGGGCCTCGATATCTCTCTGCTCGTCCTTTGCTGCATCATACTCAGCATTCTCGGAAAGATCTCCCTGCTCCCTTGCTTCTTTGATCTTGCCTGCTACTTCTTTTCTCTTTACTACCTTCAGATTCTCCAGTTCATCTTCCAGTGCTTTTAAGCCTGCGTAAGTAAGTAATCTTTTCTTAGCTTCTGCCATCGGTTACGCTTCCTTTCTGATTCTTTCTTTTCTGTCTATACTTACAGGTTCAACCTTGTCCGTATACTGTTCTGACCTGTTCATCTATACAGACTGTACACAACCTGATTTTCACCTGTATGCTGTCATTTAAGTCTATTTCGCAATTTCAATATTATACCCAAACCGCCTGCTGATGTCAAGCAGATTCGGCTTTCGTATTCGGCTTTCGTATTCGGCTTTGTATTCGGTTTTCTTGCTTTCGCATTCGGCTTTTGACCCCGACATCTATAGCTGTCTGTACAGCAGATCTTCCAGTTCTGCATAAGACTCAACCCGGTTGATCTCTTCCCGCAGTTTTGCTGAACCCGGCAGCCCTTTCGTGTACCATGCCACATGCTTTCTCATTTCCCGGATTCCCAGATATTCTCCTTTATATTGAAGCTGAAGCTTTGCATGTCGGAGCATCATTTTCCGGATTTCTTCGTTCGTCGGTCTCGATGGGATTTTCCCTGTTCTTTCATGCTCGATCATCTCAGAAAAGATCCACGGATTTCCCTGGGCTCCCCGGGCGATCATCACACCATCACAGCCGGTTTCTTTCACCATGGCATCTGCACGCTCCGGGCTGGTCACATCGCCGTTTCCAATCACAGGAATGGAAACCGCCTCTTTTACCTGACGAATAATCTCCCAGTCTGCTTTTCCGCTGTAATACTGCTCTCTTGTCCTTCCATGGACTGCAATGGCTGCTGCCCCCGCATCTTCTGCGATCTTCGCCATCTCCACTGCATTAATGCAGTTGTCATCAAAGCCTTTTCTTATTTTAACTGTCACTGGTTTCCTGATTGCTTTGACCATAGCACTGATAATTTCATGTGCCAGCTTTGGATTTTTCATCAATGCCGATCCTTCACCATTTTTCACGACTTTCGGTACAGGACATCCCATATTAATATCCATAATATCAAACGGTCTTTCCTCGACCCGCTTTGCCATTTCACTCATAATCTGAGGATCTGAACCAAAAAACTGGAGAGATACCGGCTGTTCATCCGGATGGATCTCCAAAAGCGTCTCTGTATTCTTATTATTATAGAGAATGGCTTTTGCACTGACCATTTCCATGCACAAAAGACCTGCTCCCTGCTCTTTACACAATAAGCGAAACGGCAGATCTGTCACTCCTGCCATCGGCCCCAGAATATAAGTATTCTCTAAGGTTACATTTCCTATTCTTAACTGTCTCATCGTATTATTCCGTTCTTTTCAGATTTTATCGTTTTCATCTTAGACGAAACCATTTTAAAAGTCAACCTTGCCTCTATTGACATTTTTACATTTTTATGCTAGGTTTCTACTATATATTGGCACTCATTAGTTAAGAGTGCTAATAATCTATCAGATGAAAGGAGAATTACTATGGTAATACAGCCAATTTATAATATATTATTTCTTCCCGATGTCACCTATCACTTCAAAAAAGAGTTTTTTACTGAAAATGCATCCGAGCAGCTTGAAGTCGGCAGTGAGCTGCTTTTTGCTTTCTTAAGAAATGAAGATGACGCTGAAGAACTGGACGCTGACCATATCTGTCCGGTCGGCATTTCCGCCAGAGTAGAGGCTTTCGGAGACGATGACAGTGTTCAGATCCGCACGCTGGAGCGTGTTGATCTTTCAGATGTCGAGGTGGAAAATGGTCAGATTCTCGCAGACGCATCTATTCGTGCAGAGGTTGATGACTATACGGCAGAAGAAGAGAAGGCTCAATTTCTCCGTTTACGTGCCGCACTTTTGAAATTTGTCCAGGGATACCAGTGGGGAATGTGGGCAAGAAGTTTCATTTTACAGCGGAAAAATATGTATGATCTCGGATCTGCCCTTTCGGAATATCTGAATATCAGCCCCGAAGAAAAATATGCCATTGTTGAAACGGATTCCCGCCGGGAACGCTGTACGCTGATCGAAGCTGCCATCAACGAATTTATGGAGGTTGCCAAAGTTTCCACCGAAGCAAAGGAAGCTCAGAAAGATGATCAGGAGCAGCTTTATCGCGAGGCAGCCATCAAGAAGCAGATCAGTTATCTTCAGAAAGAACTGGACGAACTTCACCCTGAAAATATTTCCGATACCCGGAAATTTGAGAAAAAGATTGAAGAATCCGGCATGAATGACGAAGCCCGTAAAGAAGCTGAAAAAGTGCTGAACCGCATGAAGCAGGAAGGCAAGGACAGCCATGAGTACGGTCTTCTGTATGATTACCTTGACTTTATGACCAGCCTGGACTGGAAAGCACCGCAGTTTACCCCGATCGATCTTGACCGGGCGGAGCAGATTCTTGATGAAGATCACTATGGTCTGAAAAAAGTCAAAGAACGCATCATCCAGCAACTCGCCGTTATGGCTCTCAACCGGAAGCAATATGGCTCGATCCTTTTATTTGTCGGTGCTCCTGGAACCGGGAAGACCAGTATCGGACAAAGTATTGCACGGGCTCTCGGAAGAGAATATGTAAGGATCAGTCTTGGTGGTATCCGTGATGAGGCGGAAATCCGTGGCCACAGACGTACTTATATCGGTGCTATGCCCGGACGGATCATGGAAGGAATCAAGCGAAGCGGTGTCTCCAATCCGGTCATTGTACTGGATGAGGTTGACAAACTTGCCAAAGATTACGGCGGAGACCCTGCCAGTGCCCTTCTGGAGGTTCTTGATCCTGAACAGAACAGCACTTTCACTGACCACTATATGAATGTGCCTTACGATCTGTCCAATGTACTTTTTGTCTGCACTGCAAACTCACTGGATACGATTCCTGAACCACTGCTCAACCGTATGGAGGTTATTAATTTCTCCGGTTACACTGCAGTAGAAAAATATCAGATTGCCCGCAGACATCTTCTTCCAAAGGCTCTCGATGCCATGGGAATTAAGAAAAATGCATTGAAAGTAACCGACGGAGCGATTCGCAGGATTATTGATGAATACACAATGGAGTCCGGTGTCCGTGACCTGAAAAAACTGATCAATACTCTTTGCCGGACGGCTGCCGTCCAACTTGTTAAAAATGAGGGAACAACACTGACAGTCACTAAGACAAATCTCGAAAAATATCTTGGGAAAAAGCAGCTCCACCATGAGCGGAAACTCTCTTCCCCTGAACCGGGAGTTGTCACCGGACTTGCATGGACCAGAGCGGGCGGAGAAATTTTATTTATAGAAAGTAAACTGATTCCGGGCAAAGGCAAGATGATTATTACCGGTCAGCTTGGAGATGTAATGAAGGAGTCCATTCAGATTGCACTGAGTCTTGTAAAATCACTTTATCCAAAGGAAAGCAAAGTGCTTGATGACCACGACCTCCATATCCATGTTCCTGCCGGTGCGGTTCCAAAAGACGGTCCATCAGCCGGAATCACGCTGACAACAGCACTTGCATCACTTCTCACGGGGAAGAAAGTCAGCCCGAAATATGCCATGACCGGAGAAGTTTCCCTGCGTGGCGGTGTCATGCCGATCGGCGGACTTCCTGAAAAGCTTATGGCCGCCCAGCGTGCAGGAATCACAAAGGTTCTGATTCCTGCTGACAATGAACAGGATCTCGATGACGTTGCCGATGAGGTTAAAAATAAGCTGGAAATCATTCCGGTGAAAAAAGTGACTGAGGTACTAAAACTGGTGTTGAAATAACCCTGGATTTCCAGTCTCTTTCTTGTAAAAGATTATCTTGATAACCGATAATCCGACATAATTCAGAAATCGCCCTATACCAGTTGCTGTGCATCTGATATAAGGCGATTTTTTATCTATTATGCAGCAATTTATGTTCCTTGCCCTTCAGGATTCCCTCATAAACCTCTGCAATGATCGGATTTTCATCGGATCTCTTGATCTGTGCCATGCTGTCGATCTTATACATTCCATCCAGCCGGGCCTGTTTCGTCCTCGGTCCGATCGGCACCGGCTGTCCACCACCGGCAATACAGCCTCTTTTACATGCCATCACTTCTACGAAATCATATTGGACTTCACCGGCTTTGATCCTCTCCAGCAGTGTTTCTGCACAGCGAAGACCATTCACCACTGCAATTTTCACCGTTCTGTCCTCAAGCTGGATGGAGGCTTCTTTGATTCCTTCAATCCCGCGGATTCCCGTAAAGCTGATGTCCTGCAGATCTTCCATCCTGCTGCTGTGTACCAGACGTCTCAGAACTGCCTCGGTCACACCACCCGTTACTCCAAAGATCGCTGCTGCCCCCGAAGACAGACCAAACGGCATATCCAGTGCCTCCGGTTCGATCTGCGACAGATCTATTCCCGCTTCTTTGATCATACGGGTCACTTCTGTCGTGGTCAGTACATAATCTACATCCTGCTGCCCTTCTGTAAAATGCTCCGGTCTTTTGATCTCTGCTTTTTTTGCCGTACATGGCATAATCGAGATCACAACCGTCTTGCGGAGGCTTCGTCCTTCTTTTTCCGCTTCTGCCGCTTTCATCCGGGCTTCTTCCTTCAGCAATGCTCCGAACATTGCCTGCGGAGAACGGCAGGTGGAAATATTTTCCCGAAATTCCGGGTAACGGTTCTCACAGAACTTCACCCAGCCCGGACAGCAGGAAGTAAATAACGGAAGATTCTTACCGGATTTTAAACGCTCCAGCAATTCTGCTGACTCTTCCATTACCGTCAGGTCTGCCCCGAAATTTGTATCATATACCTCATCAAATCCCATATGTCGCAGAGCTGCCACCAGGCGTCCCAGTGTATTTTCACCTTTCGGGATTCCAAATTTATCTCCGATCGCCACCCGGACAGCCGGTGCGATCTGTGCCACAACTCTGATATTCTTATCCGCCAACGCTTTCCATACCGGATCAACATCCTGCCGGATACTGATCGCACCGGTCGGACAGACCGCCCTGCACTGTCCGCAGCCTACGCAGTCAGTCTCTGCCAGCTCTCTGTTAAATGCCGGCATAACCTGCATTTTTGAACCCCGGAAAGCAAAATCCAGAATGCCAAGTCCCTGGATTTCATCACAGGTACGCACACAATCCCCACAGAGAATACATTTATTGGGGTCTCTTATTACACAATCCGAAGAGGTATCCAGTGGAAGTGGTTTCTTATGATTTTCAAATCTGATCTCTGAAATACCCAACTGGCTTGCCAGCTTCTGTAACGTACAGACTCCATTTTTGGCACACGTTGTACAGTCACGGCAATGGGATGACAACAGCAGTTCAATGATCATTTTCCTGTGATGCTGCAATCTTGGTGTATTTGTATAGATCACCATACCATCCCGTGGTACTTCTGAACAGGATGCAAATACCTTTCCACGTTCATCTTCCACCACACACATCCTGCACGCCCCATAGGTTGACAGTTCTGAATGATAACAGAACGTAGGAAGATCGATTCCCGACTTTCGGATCACTGAGAGGACATTTTTTTCATCTGTAAAAGCCACTCTCCTGTTGTTAATTGTCATATAGCCCATACTCTGTTCCTCCTACCCTTCAATATGAATCGCACCAAATGCACAGGCACTCGCACATGCTCCACATTTGATACATTTTTCCGTATCGATCGTAAATGGTTCCTTGATCTTTCCGCTGATCGCACCGACCGGACAGTTTCTCGCACATTTTGAACATCCTTTACACCGCTCAGGACTGATGATAAACTTTCGTAATGCAGTGCAGGTATGGGAGGCACATTTCTTTTCAACCACATGCTCCACATACTCATCATGGAATACTTTCAGCGTACTCATAACCGGAAGTGCCGCACTCTTTCCAAGACCGCACAGTGCAGTTTCTGTGATCATGTTCGCCAGTTCCTCCAGCAGATCAAGGTCTTCCAGCTTTCCATTTCCTGCCACGATCCGCTCCAGGATCTCCAGCATACGCTTTGTTCCTTCACGACATGGCACGCACTTTCCACAGCTTTCATTCTGCGTAAAATTCATAAAGAATCTCGCCACTTCCACCATGCACGTATGGTCATCCATCACAACCAGTCCGCCCGAACCGATCATTGCCCCCATTTTTTTCAATGAATCAAAATCCAGACTGACATCCAGATCTTTCGACACCAGGCATCCTCCTGACGGACCTCCGATCTGCACCGCTTTGAACGCTCCGTCTCCTTTGATGCCACCACCAATATCGTAGATCACTTCCCGCAGGGTCGTTCCCATCGGCACTTCGATCAGACCTGTATGCCGAACACTTCCTGTCAATGCAAATGCTTTTGTTCCCGGACTTTTTTCCGGTCCGATGGAACGGAACCATTCTGCTCCTTTATTAATGATCATCGGAACATTGGCAAAGGTCTCTACATTATTAAGAACCGTCGGCTTTCCAAACAGACCCTGTTCCACCGTCCTTGGCGGTTTGACACGCGGCATACCTCTTTTTCCCTCAATGGACGCAGTCAATGCACTTCCTTCTCCGCAGACAAATGCTCCTGCACCGCGATTAATATGTAGGCGAAATGAAAAATCTGTTCCTAAAATATGATCGCCTAAAAGACCGCTTTCCTCTGCCTGTGAAATTGCCCGTTTCAAACGGCTGATCGCCAGCGGATATTCCGCTCTCACGTAAATATAACCTTCTCTGGCTCCTACCGCATAAGCCCCGATCATCATTCCTTCGATCATCTTATGCGGATCTCCTTCCATAATACTCCGGTCCATAAATGCTCCCGGATCTCCCTCATCACCGTTACAGACTACATAGCGGGTCTTTTCTTCCTGACGGGCTACCTGTGACCATTTATATCCCGTTGGGAATCCACCGCCTCCTCTTCCTCTTAAATTGGATGCTGAAATCTCTTCCACCACTTCCTGCGGTGTCATCTCAAACAGGACTTTCTCTAATGCCTCATATCCTCCGGTGGAAATGTATTCTTCTATATGTTCTGCATCAATATGTCCACAGTTTTTCAGTACATTTCTCGTCTGCTTTTTATAAAACGGGATTTCTTCCTGCTTTTTATACTCAATCCCATCCTGCTTAAATAAAAGATGACGGATAACATCTCCCTTTTCGATCGTTCTGTGGAAAATCTCATCGCAGTCTTCCGGCTTTACTTTTGTATAAAGGATTCCTGCCGGTTCGATCCGCATCAGCGGTCCCATTTCACAGAATCCGTGACATCCGCTTTTCTTCACTTCCAACGGGCCACTACCATGAGCAATCTCCGGTCCAAATTCCACGTCAATATCCGGATTTTCTTCTGCAAGTTCGCTCATCCGCCTGTATATCTCACCTGATCCGCCTGCCAGACACCCGGTTCCTGCACAGATCAAAATCCTGCAACGGCTGTCGCTGATCTTTTTTGCCGCCTCTTCACGAATCTGATGAAGTATTTCTCTGCTCGTAATTTTTTCCATACTTATTCCGCTCCTCTCAATTCGTGAATCAGTTCTGCCGCAGCATCCGGGGTCATTCCCGGATAAACCTTATCATTTACTGTCAGAACCGGAGCAAGTCCGCACGCTCCAAGACAGGAAACTGTCTCCAGTGTAAATAACATATCGTCCGTTGTCGCCTTTTCTTCTGAAAGTCCAAGTTCACTATAAAGCCGTTCCAAAATCGGAATTGACTTTCTGACATGACAGGCAGTTCCATTACAGACTTTAATAATGTACTTTCCCTTTGGTTCAAAAGAGAAGTTTTCATAAAATGTTGCCACACTGTATGCCTTTGCTTCATTGATCCCAAGTTTCTTCGCCACATACCTCAGAAGTTCCGGTGGAAGATACCGATATTCACTCTGAATGTCCTGAATGATCGGAATCAGTGAAGCCGGTTCAAGTCCATGCTGCGAAATGATCTCATCTGCTTTTTTATAGTAGGTTTGATCTAACATATAGCTCCTCCTTCAATATTTTTGTGCAGTTCTTATTATACTTTGATAATTTTCTATCAATTTGTTTTTATTATAGGTTATTTTATATGATTAATCAATAAACATCGCCCTTCAAATGTCTATTTTTAACAATTTTAGTTTTCCTTTCCACTCTTTATTTTCTTAATTTTCCCTTTATTTCCAATAAAAAATGGGCTTTACTTTTTTCTGATTTCTTGCTTATTTTTTTATATATATTGTCTTTTAGTTCCGAATCTGACAAAGAATCACTATTTTAGTTCTTAATAAAATCATAAGGAAGTTTAATTTTCTTTTATAAATTAAACATAATTTGGACACATTTTATGATTATACTAAATGTCAGATAGTTGATTAACAACTATCTCCCCCCTCATAAAGTGATGGCATCCCGGCAGACCCGGGGTGTCAGACTTTAACTCTCATTCCTTTAGATAACTATAAAAAACCGAAAACCCGTTGGCCGAAAGGTCAGCGGGTTTTCTCCGTTCTTATCACTCTTGTCTCATCCTCACTCTTATCTCATACAGATAAAAAGGTTCTGTCTGGAAGACTATCTTTCCGGTACTTCCATGACAGAACCTTTTCATTTCATCTGATTTTTCAGACTGACTTTCTATTCTTAGACTGATCCCGGAAACAGGGCTGTGGAGATCTTCTCCATATCAGAATCACTGATTCCGTACTGACCATCAGAATCTTTTGTTACAGCAATTTCGATCGTCGTTGTATCACCATATGTATTACCATCGATCGACTTCTGCATACTCTGGATCAGCAGATCCTGGAACATACTTGCATCCGCCTGGCTTACATCCTGTCCCTGATCCATCATCTCCTGTGCAACTGCAGTTGAATTATCTTCCAGAGTCTGATATACATCAGACGGAGTTACCTCGATCGTTACTGTAAAATTGCCATCCTTATCTTCCTTGGCTTCTTTTACTTCGTATTTTGCAAGATTATCAATCTTTACAAGCATATCCTTGTATTCCTGCTTTTCTTCCTCTGTAAAATCTCCCAGAGCTTCCAGTCCGCTCAGCTCTGTATCGACCTGCTCGTCTAATGTATCCTCAATCTCTGCCTTTGCATCCTTTTCTGAAATACCGCGGGCTTTCGCATACTCGTCATATTTCTGCTTATAATTAGCATCCATTACGCCTCTTACATAAGCTTCTGCATCAAACTTCGTTGCTCCACCGCATGCGGTTGCACTTATTACAAAAATGAAGGTCAGCATAAGTGCAAGAACTTTTTTCATTTTTCCTCTGTTCATAAACTTTTTCTCCTTTTTTATTTGAACCCTCTGCGGAGGTTCCCACTCTCCACATAGATCCATCAGTTACGTGATAAGTTTATCATTTTTTACTTAGATTATCAAGTTTTTCTAATTTCTTAATGAGATATTTATATTTTTTCTGTTTGTTTTAGAATTTACTCATATTTTTGACACACATTTTGTCTATACTAATATTCAGATAGTTGATGAACAACTATCTCCCCTCATAAAGTATGGCACAGGAAGTGCCAGCACTTTACTCTCATTCCTTTAGATAACTATAAAAACCACGAAAACCCTCACAGCCGATGCTGTGAGGGTTTTCGCTGTCCCCATATCTGCCCTGTCTGCCTTTCGAGCAAATAGAGAGCAGATTTTTCGGGTTCTGATTTTGCTTTCGTGTCTGTGTCCGTTCCATTAAAAACTTCCCTGCGGTGTATCGGCTTCGCCCCTGATCCCTGACTTCGCTGCTTCATATCACTTTAAGCATTTTCGCTTCCTATTGATCTTTCCATATACTAATAAACCACCACCTGCTATACCTCCAAAAATCAAAATCAGAGTACAGACATTTGCATTCACACAAATATGATTTGTCCAATCAGAAAAATTAGTGGACAGTATTGTTAATTGCTTTTTATGTTCCGCGAAATATACATACACATCATTTGTAAATGCCATCCAGATACAACTTATGATTAAAATGGTTCCTGCTTTTATCCATCCATTTACCGGAAGATACCTTGCCACCCAAAACACAAGCCATACTCCCGCCATAAGAATAAATGCAGCTATATAACCAGCTCTCATTCCCTCTCTATCTCCCGAATGATTACATACTTCAAAAATCGTAAGAAAAAGCCACAGGGTATCCCATGCCAATGTAATTAACGCCTTTTTATCAGACAAAATCGGGGGCAATGTTATATTCCTGATTACCAACGGAAAAAATACAACAGACAATCCAAAAATTGTTGGTATCGTCCATAAAATAAACTCTCCTCCCTATATAGTCAAGTCTTTTTTCCTTATTTTTCAAGGGATTTTTAGTTCCAT
>OLPW01003025.1_pt1 | contig 13898 bp, 7 predicted proteins | sample 1672161 | NCBI WGS metagenome assembly OLPW01 (sample SAMEA3136654, study PRJEB25190) | human gut metagenome
TTAAATTTTTAGCGTTACTGAAAAGATTGTCTGCTACTGCTGTTGCGCCGTTTTCGATTGTGGCTGTTTTAAGTGCCGAACCGTTAAATACATCAATGCCTGCTTTGGTTACAGTCTTCGGTATTGTAATTGTTGTGAGCGCTGTTGTTCCGTTAAATGCGCTATAGCCGATTTCGGTAAGAGTATTTGGCAATGTTACCGATGATAGACTTTTACAACCGTAGAATGACATTGAGCCTACTTTCTTTACTGTATTTGGAATTGTTACTTTAGTTAAATTTTTAGCGTTACTGAAAAGATTGTCTGCTACTGCTGTTGCGCCGTTTTCTATAGCGGCTGTTTTAAGTGCCGAACCGTTAAATACATTATTACCGGCTGTTGTAACTGTTTTTGGAATTGTAATTGTTGTAAGTGCTGTTGTTCCTTCAAATGCATTATAGCCAATTTCCGTAAGATTGCTTGGTAATGTAACTTTTGAAAGTTTTGTACAATTGTGAAATGCCATTGAACCGACAACTTTTATTGTATTTGGTATTTTAACAGAAGTTAATGTGCTATTGTTGTAAAAAGAATTATCAGAAATTTTTACAACATTTTTATTTAAAATTTGTGACGGAATTGTAATATCGGTTGCTATACCCTTATATCCCGCAATATTTACGGTATCATCTGAATTTACAGTATATTCATAGTTGCCGCTTATAAAAATAGTTGCCGCATTTGCTGTAATTGAAATCACAGATAACCCGCTTACAGCTAAAACCACAGCAATAATTGATGCTAAAAATTTTTTCATTTATTTTCTCTCCTTGTCATTATGACAAAATATTTTATATACTTCTCAATATACAATAAAAATAATAGCAAATATGAAATTTACTGTCAATACAAAATTGTGCAATTCAGTTACATATACAATCATCAAAAATATAAATTTTTTTATTTGTCTACTTTAACACAAAAAGGTCACATCATTGCATAAGCGGAAAGTATTTGTGGGCTTTGCCCACACCTACAACCTTCAAAAAGGTCGACCAAACATTTATAATTGCTTGGAAAATCAATTTGCTAAACCATAATTTATTAATGCTATCTCAAATAATCTAATAGCCTTTGACCGAAAACAAGTCAAAGGCTATATATTTTTCTCAATATTACTTTTCAAAATCAATTGAAAGGCTCTTTTTGTCGGAAGTAAATTTACGGCACGCTACCCCTGCCGACTGCAACATTCTTTTAGACGCAACAGTTGCGGCGCTGTCGGCATATTTATCATAAAGATAAACAACCTCTGCTATACCCGACTGAATAATGGCTTTTGCACATTCGTTGCAAGGGAAAAGGTCAACATACAGCCTTGCGCCCTTAAGATTTTTGCCTCTTGCATTAAGTATAGCATTAAGCTCGGCGTGTACCACATAGCTGTACTTTGTGTCTTCACCATCTCTGCACCACGGATAATCGTCATCGGAACAACCGAAAGGAAAGCCGTTGTAACCTGTTGAAAGAATGATATTGTTATTGTCTACAATACACGCACCTACTTGAGTGTTCGGGTCTTTACTGCGCTTTGAGGCAAGAATAGCCACACCCATAAAGTATTCGTCCCATGAAATATAGTCTTTTCTTTTCATTTATCTTTATCCTCCTTATCAATAACCTGATTTTTTCAAGTCCGCAAGTATCTGCACATAAAATTCTCTTATGTCAAAGTCCTTAATATTTTCACGGTTAAGGTCAATCATATCTCCGTGAGAAATACCTCTTTTACCTTTTGTAGTAATGTATGTATATTTTTCGCCCCAGGCAAAGGAGTTTTCTGAAACCAAGCCATCATTCTCGCCGTCAAAATATTTTACAAGATTGTATGAAAAGTTAAGCGGAAATTTTCCTCCCGACGCTCTGTTCAGCTTTGAGCCAAAGCTCTGATAATAAACCTTTGGTGAGTCAAATACATCAGCGTTAAGTTTCGTACAATTTGCCTGCGTAAGGTCGGTTACGGCAGAGATGAAGTCGGGATTTTTGTCGCCAAACTTTAAAAGTGCGTTATTGTATGCAAAAGCAATTTTGTTTTTAACATTAGGCGAAACTTTTGTTAAAAGATAGTCGGCAAAACCGCAGCCACGATGCGGAGTGTTTATTGTGGTGAGCGATGCTGTCATATCTTCAACGCCGTAACAGGCAATCGCCTTTCTGCAATCAAGCCCGCCCTTTGAATGAGCAATAATGTTCAGCTTTTCACAACCTGTTTCCGCAACGATTTGTTTAATTCTCTCGGCAATCTCTTTGGCGCTGTCATCTACAGAAGCGGCCGATTCGTGATTACCGTAGTAAATTTCTGCGCCGTTTGCAATAAGCTCTGCCGGCACTCTGCCCCAATAATTGAAATATGTGCTGTCACGAAAAAACACACCGTGCACAAGCAACACAGGGTATTTTGTTTTGCAAATTTTCTCATTAATTCTTTTTCTGTCTTGTTCGGCTTTATCAATCTCAAAATTAACCTCTTGCATAGTTATTTTTATAATAACGCCAAGACAAAATAAATTTACAATCGGAATAAAGCCGCAAATTATTCCGATAAACCTATGCTTTATGCCAAGTTGAACCGATGTGCAATAAACGGAAATGATACCGTTCCAAAACAAAATAAACTCCGCAAGCAGAGCACCTCCAAGGCACAGCGCCCATTTTACCCAATTGTCAGGTAACATTTGAAAAGCCGACTGAATATAAATCACACTTGAAAGCAGAGTTGTTATTAAAAATTGCAAGAGCAATTCACTGCCGTGTGCAATCATTCTGAATTTAAAAGACGGATAGCCGCCCTTTGCACCGGACGGAAAAACATTTGCGGCAACAAACGCAAAAACACTGATAAGCGGCAAATACCACCTGTCAAGCATCTCCGCAAGAAAAATGCCGTTAATACCGACCATAAGCATAAGCGTGAGCAACAGCCTATAAAAGAATGTAAACACTCCGGATTTTTTCATTAAATCACCCGTTTTTATAATAACACGCACACACAAAAATTGCAACTAAAAGTAAAACTTGCGTTGCGGCATAACAAAAGCGGTCAAATATTGCGACCGCTTTTGTATTACCTATGATTTAATATTTTTATTAAGAAACACAATTTGCAATGTACTGCTGAAGCAAAGTTGCGTCTAAAATATCCACATAGTCGTCTTCATTAACATCCGCAAATTTTAACTGCTCGCTTGATAAATTAATTAAATCAACATTATATTTCATAATCAAAGTTACATCATTTACATCAACCTTGCCGTTCATATCAACATCTCCAACCATTGTGTAGCCGATTGTAAATGCTTTTTCAACAGTTCCGCTGTAATTGCCAATACCGCTGATAACGGCAGTGGCAGTGCCGACAGAAGTGTTATTTTTGAATGTTACGGTATAGTCCTTATCCTTAACAAGGGCAATGCCGTTGTTTTCGAGTATCATTTCGGGAACAGCCGCCTTGCCGGAGTACTCGCAGTTTTTAACAACAATTTTAGAAATTGTTGAGATATCGCACCTTGTAATATCAAACCAGCAAATATTTCTTCCTGTGAAATTGCCTATACCCTTAATTACAACAATACCTATGCCCACATTGAGGTTGTTTTGGTATTCTACGGTATAATCAATATCTTTAGCTAAGGTGTAGCCGTCCATTGATACTGCAACATCAGGCTTAATTTCCTTGCCCGAATACGGCACCGAGTTAATGCTCGAAACCTTGCAGTCATTCACATCAACATTGTTAATTGTAAAGGTATTTGTAGTGTATCCAACAAAATCGCCCTTGCCCACTATTGTGTATGTATATTCGCCGACGTTTTTAGCCTCGTACGCACCTGTAAGTGTGTAGTCAATGCCCTCGTACAGGGTGTAATCGTTTACCTTTACAACAGGCTTAACAGCTTGCGTTTTTCCGTTGTAGGTAAGGTTTTCGGCAGTTACCTCTGCGTTGCTCAGGTTAATTTGTGTAATGCTTGCCACAAACTCATACGGTGTATAGCAATCCGCCTTTGGAGTGTAGGTTACAGATATATTGCCGTTAGCGTCAGCCCGTACCTGATCTACATACAAAACATTATCATCTGTTAAGAGCTTATCGACATTCTTATTTTTTAATGAATAAAAATTATAAATACCGTTTGGTGTGTAGCCTGCAAGCTTAGCGGTATGCTTAGCCGATGACGCACCTACGGGTTCGAGTACCTGCTTTGCCCTCAGCACCTTAGTATGGTCATAAATCTTAATGGCAACAGGCGAGGTTTGGTTTGAATTATTACCGTTGCCAAGCTGTCCGTAAACGTTAGTTCCCCAAGTATATACCGTACCGTCCTTTTTTAAGGCTATTGTATGGGAGCCACCAGCACTGCTTACAACATTACTCATTATTTTTATCGGAGTATAGCTGTTAGTAGTTGTTCCGTTGCCGAGTCGTCCGTTAAGGTTATATCCCCAAGTATACAATCCTCCGTCCTTTGATATTGCAGTTGTATAAGAACCGTAAAGCTCTACGCTCTGCACATTTACGGCTATTCTTTGTGGTCTTGTTAAGTTATTTGTTGTTCCGTTGCCGAGCTGTCCGTCAGAGTTTTCTCCCCACATATACAGACTGCCGTCTTTGGTTATTGCCGCACTGTGATAATCGCCAAGACTTACCGCCGCTACATTCTCCATTATTTTTACAGGAGTATAGCTGTTTGTTGTGCTTCCGTTGCCAAGCTGTCCGTAATTGTTATATCCCCACATATACAGACTGCCGTCCTTGGTTATTGCCGCACTGTGATAAGTGCCAAGAGCAACATATTTTACCGATTTTTCAGGAAGCGTAGATGACGAGTTATTTACCTTTACGGGAATGTTACTGGCAGCATTTGACTGTATGCCAAGCTGTCCGCTACCGTTAGTTCCCCACATATACAAATCGCCGTCTTTTGTTACTGCCGCCGAGTGACTGTCTCCTGCCGCTATTTGGGTTATTTCGCCTGCCGGAGTAAAGTCGTAATCCGTATTACCCTGCGAGCCACCAAGTACAAGTTCGGCAGATGTTGCCGCATTATTTACGGTTATAACGGTTGACTCTGCCCGACCGCTATATGAGGCGGTAATACCATGGTTGCCGTTAGGTAAATATAATATTACCCTGCCGTCGGAGTCGGTTGTTTCTGTACCGTTTACAGTCGTACCGCTTACAGGCTTTCCGCTTTTATCCCTTACCGCAACCGTTACCTTGTATGTAATATGTGGGCAGGTGGTAAAACCGAACTGATTATAATCAAATGAATAGTAAAAGTCGCCGCCCTTGTAGCTTTTAGATGCCGACCACTCAAGCTTTAGCTTATCTAAATTAAAAAACTTTGCATAAACGCTTATACCTTTTATATAATTTATTTCACCCTTAAGACAGGTGCCGCAATCGTGCTTATAGTCCTCATTATTGCCCGTTTCTGCAAATTCGGCGCTTATTTCAGGCCCTATTTTTCCCGAAATTCCGCCCTCCGCAACAGCGCCGAGCAGCTTTACTTTGCCTGTAACCTTTAAGCCGATAAACAGCTTTCCTTTTACCTTTAGCTCTGTTTTTATTTCTGCCGCTTTGCTTAAATCCTTATAGCCCTCACTGCTTGACACACTAAAGCCGAATTGAGTTTCAACAGAAGCACCAAACGATACTTCAATTTCACCCTCAAAAGAAACAGCCGGCTCTATTGATATGTATAATCCCGGAACGGGAGATGCTCCGTACTCGCCCAAACTAAAATCGTGCGAAAACATAGTTGCCGACACGCTGATTTCTACACCCAAGGATTGCTTTGATATAAGCTCAAGGTACTGATAGCTGAGAGATACATAAACCTTTGCCGAAACCGAAAGTCCAAAGCTCAATGAGCCTGTTACAGAAATGGTATCATTAGGGGCATAATTAATCGCAAACCCCGTAGAAAATGCTGCCGAAGCCTCCATATCCACCGCTCTTGAGGTTCTGCTCCTGCTTGACGCCTTTTCAACCTTTAACTCATCACTGAGCTTTGAATCGTCATATGTAAAATCCGACTTTTTAGCGGTACTGTCTATCTTTACATAATCAAATACCTCGTCAAGTCCGGTATCCGCACCTGTAATAGTTGCAGTTGTGCCGTCTATGGTGATATTTGCAATTTTTACCACAAGTGCGTCGCCGTCACTGTAATTATAAGAGAAAATATCGCCCTCATTAAGAGAAGAAATACTCTCGTCTATATTTTCGATTACATAGGTTTTCGTGGTATCGTCACTTTTTGTAACCTTGTTTTTATCGCCCGAATCATCAACAAGTTTTACATCTTCATTATAAACAGCAAAGTTATTATCGTCTTCGTTATCGAAATTAAGCACCTTGTTCTCGTCAAAATCATCGGTGGTTTTTGCAAGAAATTCCTGCATTTCCTTTGTATACATCGGTGAAGAATAAGCGGTACACAAAGGCTTGTTTGTAACTGTGTCAATAAGATAACCCTTTACATAAAAATACTGTGGCATATCTTCGGTATCAAGGGTAACATTCCTCTCGGTTTCACCCTTTTTTACCTCTGTTGTGCCTGTTGCAATAAGTGTGTCGCAGCTCTCGTTGTAAATAGCCACAAGCAAGGTTGCGTCAACAATGGTTTCAAACGAAATTACGGCATTGTTGCCCGAAACTGCAACAGAAAATACATTACAGCCGTTGTTCTCCTCCGTTTCTTCGTTTTTATCTTCAATTTCATTCGCAAGCATTGCGCCCACCGAGCTTGTACCCTGAACGGATAGGTTGTTCTGAATGCTTGCATTCTGTGCGCTTGCATTTTCTTCATTTGTTACTGCACTTACACTAACTGTAAATACCGAAAAAATAATTGTAGCTACAAGTGTAATTGCCAAAAATTTGCTTAAAAATTGTTGCCTTTTCATAATATCCTCCTCAAACCTTATTTTAGCATTATTATACAATATAAAAATATATGTTTCAATATATTTGTTGAAATTAATCGTTTTGATGTAAAAACTAACATAAAAACTCCCGTTTAACCATAATCAGTCGGTTAAACGGGAGTATAAATTCAAAATATTAAATTACACCATAAGACTGCAAACGAGATCTGCATATTCGCCAGGATTTTCAATCGGAAGTCCTGCAATGAGGAGAGCCTGATCGTAGAGAAGCTCTGCGTACTTCTTTGCTTTTTCAATATCCGTCTGCACTGCGCTTTCCATTGCCTTTACAGCCGAGTGATTCATATTAAGCTCAAGCACTCTCTGTGCTTTCATACCGCTGTCAGGCTGAACCGCATTGAAGTATTTTTCCATTTCAAACGAAATGCCGCCCTTTGCGGTAAGGCAAACAGGGTGAGAAACCAACTTTTTAGACGCAACAACTTCGCTTACCTTGTCGCCGAGTGTTTCTTTTACAAAAGTAAGGATTGCACTGCTGTCCTTTTCTTCCTCTTTGTTTTCATCATTCTCAATACCGAGGTCATCGTTTGTTGCCGAGCAGAATTTCTTATCCTTATACTGCATAAGAGTTTGGAGTGAGAACTCATCTATTTCTTCTGTACAATAGAGGATTTCGTAACCCTTTGAACGCAAAAGTTCTGTCTGCGGGAGATTGTCAATTGAAGAAATGTTCTCGCCGACTGCAAAGTAAATAAACTTCTGATCCTCTTTCATTCTGTCAACATATTCCGAAAGAGTTACAAGTTTTTTCTCTGTAGAAGAGTAATACATAAGTAAGTCTTGTAATTCTTCTTTATGCATACCGTAGTCGGCAGATACTCCGTACTTAAGCTGTCTGCCAAAGGCATTGAAGAACTTTTCATAATTTTCTCTGTCATTTGCAAGCATTGAAGTAAGCTCGTTCTTAATCTTCTTCTCAATGTTCTGTGCAATAGTAATAAGGTGACGGTCATGCTGGAGCATCTCTCTTGAAATGTTAAGAGAAAGGTCTGCACTGTCAACAATACCCTTTACAAATCTGAAATGTTCAGGTAAAAGCTCCTCGCAGTTTTCCATAATAAGAACACCGCTTGAATAAAGCTGAAGTCCCTTTTTGTATTCCTTTGTATAGTAATCGTAAGGTGCCTGTGACGGAATGAAAAGCAATGCCTTGTATGTAACAACACCCTCTACGGAAGTTACGATTGTATGCAAAGGCTTGTCCATAGCCATAAACTTTTCACGATAAAAATTATCGTACTCTTCCTGCTTAACATCTTTCTTTGCTCTTTGCCAGATTGGGAGCATACTGTTAAGAGTTTCGGTTTCTGTATAATCCTCATACTCCGGTTTTTCGCTGTCCTTGGTTTCTTCCTTAACTCTGCTGTGAGTCATATCCATCATAATCGGATAGCGGATATAGTCGGAATACTTCTTGATAAGTCCCTGGATTCTGTACTGTTCAAGGAACTCATCATAGTTTTCTTCCTCTGTATTGTCCTTAATTTCAAGTACAATTGTTGTACCGATTTCGTCCCTCTCTGTTTCGGTGATTTCGTAACCGTCTGCGCCGTCAGATTCCCACTTGTAAGCTGTGTCACAGCCGTATTTCTTAGTAACAACGGTAATTTTCTTTGCTACCATAAAAGCGGAGTAAAAGCCGACACCGAACTGACCGATAATGTCAATATCGTCCTGCTTTTCGCTCATTTCCTGCTTAAACTTGTATGAACCCGAAGATGCGATTGTACCAAGGTTGTTTTCAAGGTCGTCCTTATCCATACCGATACCGTTATCGGTAATTGTAAGTGTACGGTTTTCCTTGTCGGGCTTTATAAAAATCTTAAAATCATCTCTGCTCATATTAAGCTTATCGTCTGTAAGTGCAATAAAGCAAAGCTTATCAATAGCATCGCTTGCATTTGAAATAAGCTCTCTAAGGAAAATCTCCTTATGAGTATAAATTGAATTAATCATCAGGTCGAGAAGTCTTTTTGACTCTGATTTAAATTCTTTCTTAGCCATAAAATTACTTCCTTTTTAATTAATAATGCGTACTACATTCTTTCGTACTAATATTATATTATACATCATTTTGGTTAAATTTTCAATAGATAAAGTATTGGTTATGTGTAGCATAAATAAAAAGCAATACCGTACATATCATACAGTATTGCTTTTATATTCGTCATATTGCTTTTTAGTCCTTTATAAACAACTGATCCCAATAATATTTATATTTAGAATTATTATCGATATAGCAAGAAACACCGATTTTTTCATAAGTTTTGCTCATAATACTTGCTCTGTGACCTTCCGAATTCATCCATGCATTCACAACATCCTCCGGTGTTGAATATCCTGATGCAATATTCTCAGCCGCATTAGTGTAAGATACATTGTTTTCCTTAAGAATTGTTGACCATTTTGTACCGTTAGGTCGTTTATGATCAAATAAAGTAACTGTTTCTTTTGCACGAATATCAGAAAGACCGTTAAGTGTATCATCTTTTTTCAGCGGTTTCAGTCCCTCTTTGGCACGCTCAATATTTACAAGTTCAATAACCCTGTCAGCAAATTCTCTGTTATAGCTTGTTGTAGGTTCAGGCTCAGGCTCTGGCTCAGGATCGGGCGTGGGATTCGGTTTAACCGGTACAGTTACTTCTGAAATAATCATTTGCGCTTTCGTTACATCCTGAACATCAATTTTGCCGTCGTTGTTATAATCGGCAATTTCTTTCTGCGTATCGTTAAACTGATTTTTTCCCGAAATGCCTAACTGCAAATATGTAACATCCTGTACATCAAACTTACCGTCAAGGTTTATATCATACTCGTCCGAATCGGAAATATCTTGGTAAGCGGTATTAATAACATCAAGAATAGTATTCAGCTTTTTTTCTGCTTCATCATCGTTAAGATAATCAGCTTTTTGTTTATTAATTTTTACTTTAACGCTGTCGATAAGGTCATTTTTCTTAACATTAAGTATTTTTGCAAGGTTGCCTGTTTCTTGGGGATCGACTTCTTCGTAAAAGTATACACATAAATACTCTGCCAAAAGATCGGCATCGGTCACACCGTCAGGTAAAGCAGAACCTATTACCCTGCTTGTTGAAGTAATTGCTTTTACAGGACCACACTCGGGATGATTCTTCCATGCCGCCTCTGTACATGTTTTCCAACTGTCTGCAGGATTTTCCAATAAATTACCTGTAACATAGCAGGTATCGCCAAGGCAGTTGCCGTTCATAATTGTGTTATATGTCTGCATACCTGTGTCTGCACTGAAAATTACGCAATAGTAATTGTGGTCGCCCGACTGCACGATTTCGTCGGCATTGCCAGTTTTTGCAACATCATAGGAGTATAAACCGTTATCTTCTTTAGTGCATATTTCTTTCCTTGTTTGCCAATTTGTCCATTCTCCCGTACCGTCAGCTCTCCAGATATGGCAATAAATCGTAGTATAGTTTTCCCAACCTGTTGAGTCAATATCAAAGTAAATCTTTGTGCCTTCGCCTACATTTTCATCGGTGCTTGCTGCCGACACTGCCAATCCGCCCATAGCAAGCATTGACATAGGCACTGTAAGTGCAAGTGCGGAAGCAGTAATACCTTTTAATAATTTATTATATTTCACATTATCAACCTCTTTGTAATTTTGATTTAATATTCCGCATTTTCTCAAAATATTATATTAATATGTTACAACAATTGATAATATATGTCAATATTAATTCAAAATTTCACCAACGAAATTTTGTGCATTATTTTATTGAAAATATGTGAGCAACAAAGTGTGCAGCACAAAAAAGGCTCCGTCAAAAGACGAAGCCTTAAATTTGTGAAAATATTAAGCTATACGATTAAGCCTTACCGACTGAACCGAAGAGTTCCATTTTCTCTTTAACAGTAGCCTTGATAGCCTCTGCACCCGGAGCAAGGAGCTTTCTTGGGTCAAAGCCCTTACCCTCTAAGTCCTTACCTGCCTCAACATACTTTCTTGTAGCATCTGCAAATGCAAGCTGGCACTCTGTATTTACATTGATCTTTGAAACGCCGAGTGAAATAGCCTTCTTGATCATATCAGCAGGGATGCCTGTACCGCCGTGGAGAACGAGTGGCATATCGCCTGTAAGCTGCTGAATCGCATCAAGAGTTTCAAAGCTAAGACCCTTCCAGTTTGCAGGATACTTACCGTGAATGTTACCGATACCTGCTGCGAGCATTGTTACGCCGAGGTCAGCAACCATTTTACATTCCTTAGGATCTGCGCACTCGCCCATACCGATAACGCCGTCTTCCTCACCGCCGATTGAACCAACTTCAGCCTCAAGTGAAAGACCGAGAATGTTACAAGCAGCTACGAGTTCCTTAGTCTTAGCAATGTTCTCTTCGATTGGGTAGTGTGAACCGTCAAACATAATTGAGCTGAAACCTGCCTTAATGCAAGCCTTAGCGCCTTCGTATGAACCGTGATCAAGGTGGAGAGCAACCGGAACAGTAATGTTAAGCTCTTCGAGCATACCGTTTACCATACCAACGACTGTCTTGTAACCGCACATATATTTACCTGCGCCCTCAGATACACCGAGAATTACAGGTGAGTTAATCTCCTGAGCAGTTAAAAGAATTGACTTTGTCCACTCAAGGTTATTGATGTTGAACTGACCAACTGCATAGTGGCCTGCTTTTGCTTTTGTAAGCATTTCTTTAGCGTTTACTAATGGCATATTAATCTTCCTTTGTAGTAAATTTTCGGAACAAAAAATATAGTCGCTCCGAGTTACTTTTATTATACAATAAATCATTTCAAATATAAAGTCTTTTGCAAAAGTTTTTTGGTTTTTTGAAGAAATTACAGGAAAAATCTTGTAAAATCACCTAATTTTCAATATATACTCACATAAGCGTGATATAATTTTGTTGCTTTTAAAACAATAAAGATATATAATACTTATGAAAGCTATAAATTAGTAATTCATAATTAAAAAGTTTGCAACATATAAGTTTGACTTAATTATTTTATACAATTACGAATTATGCATTACTAATAAGGAGATATTTTTATGGATAATAATTTCAATTCTAATAATCAGTTTGAACCTGAAAAGCCTTTTACCGAAAAACCGACCGAGCCGCAGCCTGCGCCTGTTTTTGAAACCGAAAATACAGAAAACAACGCAGAAACGACTAACGAACAATCGGTAACACCGCAGTATCGAAATTTCGAGCCTGAAAAACCGTTTGAAAATGGATTTTCTCAACCTCAGCAACCGCAAAATGACTTTGCTCCTCAAACACCGAATTTTGAACAGCCGCAGCAAAACGGATATTATCAAAACAACGGCTGCAACGGACAATACAACCCAAACTTTAGTCAGCAGTATAATCCGAATCCGCAATATCAACAGCCGTTTAATCCGCAACCGCCTCAATATCAGCCGTACGGCAATCCGCAGGCTGGCGGCAGACCTGTGTATCAGCCTCAGTATGGACAATACGCTAATCCACAACAGCAATATTCTCAACCGTACGCACCACAGTATCAACAATATCAGCCGCAGTACGGACAGCAGAATTATCAACAGCCAAGCTTTAATCAGCAGCCATACGGACAGCCTTATGTGCCGCAACAAAAGCCGCCTGTTGATTATTCAAATACATACGCACAACCGCCAATGCCGAATATGCCACGCAAAAAGATGACACCCGGCATAATTGTAATAATAGTTGTGCTGTCATTGCTTTGTGTAGGCAGTATCTGCGGAATGATTGCCTATGTTGCGTCAAATTCAAACGGCAACAAAAATAATACAAATAACAGCTATACATTTACATTACCGAGTGACAGTCCGTACTTTAACAATGACAGTTCAAGCACTCAAGAGCATAATGAATCCGATTACAGCAACAAGACAAATTCTTCTTATGAGGGAATTGACTTAAAAGCTAAACCGAGCGATGCCAAAGATTCCAAATACAACACCGAATATGCAAGCAACGAAGTAACAGATTCTATTGTCGGCGTTCTTTGCTATTCAGACGAAATCACAGATGATTCACAGTGCACTTCGCAGGGCAGCGGAATTATAATTACATCAGACGGTTATGTGATTACAAATGCTCATGTAGTTGGCAACAGCAAAACTCTCTACCTTATACAGGTCGTTACTTCCGACGGCAAGCAGTACAAAGCAGGTGTTGTTGGTTACGATACACGCACAGACCTTGCTCTTTTGAAAATGGACGATGCAAGCGGACTTAAGGTCGCAAACTTCGGTAACTCCAAAGATGTTTCACTTGGTGAAAGTGTAATAGCTATAGGTAATCCCGGCGGAGTTAAGTATAACAACTCAATCACTCAGGGTATTGTATCTGCAGTTGACAGACAGAGCAGTATTACGACAAATGTAAAATTCATTCAGACAGATGCAGCCATTAACCCCGGCAATTCCGGCGGCGCTCTTGTAAATATGTACGGTCAGGTAATCGGAGTTTCATCCGCAAAAATAGCCGCTACAGATTATGAGGGTATGGGCTTTGCAATTCCTTCTGCCACAGTAAAAGATGTTATTGATGACATTATGAAATACGGCTATGTGCAGGGCAGAGTAAAAATTGGCGTTACAGGAGAAAATGTACAGAGCAGTGGAAACACGCCTGCGGGCATTGCGATTTACAGCATTGACGAGGACGGTCCTTGCGCAAACACAGACCTTAAAGAAAACGATATTATCACAGGTGCCGACGGCAAAAAGGTAAGCAACTTCGCCGAGTTCTATGATATACTCGAAAGCCATAAAGTAGGCGATACAATTGAGCTTGAATATTACCGCAGCTCAAACGGCAGTACAGATAAAGTTACCATAACTTTGCAGGAAAGCAAGTAATAAAATTATATAATCATAACGACCGCTGTCATT
>OLPW01003027.1_pt1 | contig 13885 bp, 10 predicted proteins | sample 1672161 | NCBI WGS metagenome assembly OLPW01 (sample SAMEA3136654, study PRJEB25190) | human gut metagenome
AAATGCAGCCGGTCCGCAAGCTTTTGTGAAGCTTACGCCATGATAGCTTGGGTTTGGCTCTGTCAGGGACGGGAATTTACCGGATGCCTCCCAGTCGAACTTACCGCCCTCTACGATAACTCCACCAATTGTTGTTCCATGTCCGCCGATGAATTTTGTTGCAGAATGAACTACGATATCTGCACCGTACTCAATCGGTCTTACAAGGTATGGTGTTGCAAATGTGTTATCTACAACAAGCGGAATTTTATGTTTGTGAGCAATATTCGCGATTGCTTCGATATCTACAACATCAGAATTCGGGTTTCCGAGAGTCTCGATATAAACAGCTTTTGTGTTTTCCTGGATCGCATTCTCTACTTCCTCAAGATTAAAGATATCTACGAATGTTGTTGTTACTCCGTATGCTGGAAGCGTATGCTCAAGAAGGTTGAAGCTTCCACCATAGATATTCTTTGCAGCTACAATGTGATCTCCCTGCTGTGCAAGATTCTCTATTGTGTATGTGATAGCTGCGGCACCGGATGCTACTGCAAGTGCTGCGGAACCACCCTCAAGTGCTGCGATTCTCTTCTCGAATACATCCTCTGTCGGGTTTGTAAGACGTCCGTAAATGTTACCTGCATCTGCAAGTCCGAAACGTGCTGCTGCATGATCGCAGTTGCGGAATACATAGGAAGATGTCTGGTAGATCGGTACTGCTCTTGCATCTGTAACCGGATCCGGATTTTCCTGTCCTACGTGAAGCTGTAATGTCTCAAATTTAAATTTTCTCTGATCTCTTGTAATTTTGCTCATGTGTTTGTCCTCTTTTCTTTTATTCTTATATTCGGTAAAATAGTAATTTCTTATCTTATGATCATCTGCTTATCAGCGACAACAACACATTCGCTTTTCTTCGATAAACACCCTTGTTGACTTCTGTAAAACCTTCATGATTTCCTCCTGATCATCACGTTGCTCACCTTGTTTTGTGTGCTCCGTTTTTTGATGATGCAATCATATCACCCTTTTCCTAGTATGTCAATGGGGTTTATCTATTTAGGTTCTCACCTTTATTTATGACTAGTTATAGATTTTATTTATAACGCCACCACCTACAACCTCATTTCCGTCATACATTACTACTGCCTGGCCTTTTGTGATGGCTCTCTGAGGCTCATCGAATTTCACATGAAGGATACCATCCGGTGTCTGCCATGCAATTGCAGGCTGCTCTTTATGACGGTAGCGGATCTTTGCGGTAACTCTCTTAGGCTCACTTAAATCTGCCACAGAGATCAGATTTACACTGTCAGCTTCCAGTTCACTGCTGAAAAGATCACTGTTATCACCTAATACTACAGTATTGGTTTTCGGAGAGATCTCACAAACATAAAGACGGCTGGCTGCCGGGATTCCAAGACCGCGACGCTGGCCGATGGTGTAATGGATGATTCCCTTATGGCGTCCGATATAGTTTCCCTCTTTATCTACAAAATCACCCTCCGGTGTTTTTTTGCCTGTGTACTTCTCAATAAATTTCGCATAATCGCCATCCGGCACAAAGCAGATATCCTGACTGTCATGTTTTCTGGCATTGATAAAGCCATGCTCTTCGGCAATGACTCGAACCTGATCCTTCCGGAGACCTCCAAGAGGAAGCTTTACATGTGCCAGCTGTTCCTGGGTCAGCATATAGAGAACGTATGACTGATCCTTAGTATCGTCCACTGCTTTTTTCAGAAGGTAGCGGTCACGTTTCTCATCGTACTCCACTCTTGCATAATGTCCGGTTACAATATAATCGTAGCCGATTTCCTGCATACGGTGGAACATTTTATCAAATTTCAGATATCGGTTACAGTCTATACATGGATTAGGTGTGCAGCCGTTTTCGTAGGCCTCCACAAACCTGTCCATAACTTCTGTATGGAAATCTGCGGTAAAGTTGAATACATAATAAGGCATATCCATCTGATAGGCTACGCTTCTTGCATCCTCAACATCGTCCAGGGAACAGCAGGTCTTTTCCCTGTGTACACCAATATCTTCATTGTTGTAAAGTTTCATGGTAGCACCGATGCACTCGTCACCGGATTCCTTTGTAAGAAGAGCTGCCACAGAGCTGTCCACACCGCCGCTCATTGCTATGATTGCTTTTTTCATTTATATCTTAACCTTTCATTGATGATCTTTTTGTTATACAGCACCGCTGTAATTTCGCATTTATTATAATATGGCAGATATTCTTTGTCCACGATTTTTCACCAGTAAAAAGTAACCTGCTCTTTCCCCGGAGTGTTGTTTGGTATATAATAGAACATATTTTTTCAGAAAAGGATGTGAGTATATGAAGCTTTCCCTGTTTTCCACACTGCGGAGTTACCGTAAAGAATACCTGCCCAAAGATATCTTTTCCGGCATCATTATCGCCGCAGTTTCCATTCCTATCTCCATGGGATATGCACAGATTTCCGGGATTCCGGCGGTGTATGGACTGTACGGTTCTGTTCTGCCGATCCTTTTATTTGCACTATTTTCCACTTCAAGGCAGTTTATCTTCGGAGTTGATGCTGCTCCTGCTGCTATTGTAGGCGGTGCACTGTCTACTCTTGGCATTGCCGCAGAGTCTGAAGCTGCCATGGATTATGTTCCTGCTATTGCACTTTTTGCAGGTCTGTGGCTGTTTATCTTCTTTTTGCTCCATGCAGATAAGATCGTGGACTTTATCTCCACACCTGTGATGGGCGGTTTTATCAGCGGTATCGCAGTTACCATCATCCTGATGCAGATCCCGAAACTTATGGGAAGTCCTGCAGGATCCGGAGAGCTACTGGAACTGGCAGAGCATATTTTCGCTGCCGCCAAAAATATCAACTGGCTTTCCCTATTCATGGGGCTTGGTGCTCTGGTGCTGATCCGCACATTTAAAAAGCTGGCACCGAAATTCCCCATGGCTATCGTTATTATGGCTCTGGGGGTATTCTCCACCGTTGTTTTTCATGTAGATGAAAAAGGTGTGGTACTTCTCCAGTCTGTGGAACGTGGTCTTCCTTCCCTGGTGATCCCGGATTTCGGAAATGTTGATCTGACCCAGGCGGCAGGCCGCGGTCTTATGGTTGCTGTTGTCATTATGGCAGAAACTCTTCTTGCAGAAAATACCTTTGCGTTCCGCAATGATTATAAGCTGAACGACCGTCAGGAAATCCTGGCCTGTGCCGCCGGAAATATTGCTGCCGCCGCGGTAGGCTGCTGCCCCGTAAACGGAAGTATTTCCCGCACTTCCCTCAATGAACAGTACGGGGGAAAATCTCAGGCAGTTTCTATCACTGCCGGGATCACCATGGCTCTAATTCTTCTTTTCGGCACCGGTTTTATCGGATATCTTCCGGTTCCTGTACTGACAGCAATTGTGATCTCTGCTCTAATGGATGTAGTGGAAACTCATCTGGCTGTACGTCTTTTCAAAGTAAGCCGTACAGAATTCTACATCTTCATGGCTGCCGGTTTCAGTGTGCTCTGTCTTGGAACCATTTACGGTGTTATCATTGGTATCCTGCTCTCTTTCATAGCTGTGATCCTGAAGGCCACCAACCCGCCGCGCTCCTTCCGTGGTATGATCCCGGGAAGAGATGCTTATTTTGATCTGTCCAAAAATCGTTTCGCCTACCCTATTAAAGGCGTTGTGATCTACCGTTTCAGTGAAAACCTGTTTTTTGCAAATATAAAGATTTTTCAGGAAGATATTGAGAACAGCATCCAAAAAGACACCAGGGTGGTGATCATAGATGCCAGTGCTATCAACAGCATCGATGTCACAGCAGCAGACCGCCTGGATGCCATCTCCGCAAGCCTGAAGAAACGTGGAATCCGTTTTTACCTCACAGAGCATTCCACCCAGATCAATGACCAGCTACGTCAGTTCGGCATCGGTCATATGATCAAGGACGGTATGGTTCGCCGTACCATTCTTGCTGCTCTGCATGACGCAGGGATCGAATCCCCTTATGAACTGGATGTTCCAAAGGAAGACGAGGCAAAGCTTCTGCGCCGCAGTATCGCTTTTCTTCCGGCAGAGGAAGAAAATACCCTGGAAGAGTTTGCCTGGGCTTTTGGTGACGATGCAGTAAAAGAGATCGAAGAATCTGTCCATCACATTATTGAACAGTTGCACCAGATCCCGGATATCGAACGTCTCTCCGAAGAAGGTCTGGAAGAGCTTCTGGATAACTGGCATGGACTGGGTGTTCTGGATGAGGATGAACTGCTTCGAAGAATTGAATTACATATGGATGAGCTGCCTGAAGAATTAACTTCCGACCAGAAACTGATCCTTCAGCTTCTGGAAAAGCGCCGTGGCAAGCTGAAAGAAAAAATCCTTGCCGAGCATCCGGAAGTTCTGGAACGGTTGGAACAACGCCGGAAAAAGCTGGAAGAACGGCTGGAAAAGCAGAATCCGGAAGCTGTTCAGAAATGGAAACACTGGAAGGAAGATCATCTCAAAGACTGATTTCCTGCATATTCCTGACAGATATTGATAAAATCCTGCATCACAGCAGAAGACCTGCGATCCTTTTTCCAGGCAAGAAGGATCCTGGTCTTCAGCTTCTCTTCTTCAATGATCCGGATCGGAAGGTCTGTACAGAGATCTTCCATGGATCTTGGAAAAACGGCGGTTGCAAGACCTTCCTGCACCCAGAGCATGGCGTCTCTGGGATCATCGCAGACACAGAAAATATCCGGCAGGAGATTTTTTTCTCCAAAAGCTTTCATCAGAAATTCTTCGTACCGCCGGTAAATAATGAGAGGGCATCCGGTCAGCTCCTTAAGGCTGATGCCCTCTTTTTTTGTCTCATTTTCGGGAATCTCCGGAGGAAGAACCGCGATCATGGGTTCCTCAGCCAGCTCCAGATAATTTAAACCATCCAGCTTGATAGGTGTCCGTACTACCGAAACATCAATGATCCCATCCATCAAATAATTCAGAAGCGTAAAGGTGATGGCATCCCTTACCTCAAAGTTTACATCGGAGTTTTCCCTGGAAAATCTGGAAATATAAGGCATAATGGTGGTCACTGTGGTTGGCGTGATCCCGATACGTAAAACCTGTTTTTTCCCTGCCTTGGATACTTCCAGCTCTGTAGAACGGACATAGCTCAAAATGTTCTCTGTCCTGTCATAAAGAAGCTTTCCGGCTTCTGTCAGTGTCACGCCCGCCCTGGTCCGCTCAAAAAGCTTCACATTCAGTTCCGCTTCCAGCTGCTTGATCTGATAACTCAGCGGTGGCTGCGACATATTCAGTCTCCTTGCAGCTTCATTAATGCTTCCTGTTGCTGCGATCTCGTGAAAATATTCCAGCTGTCTGATTTCCATATATAAATCCTTCTTTCTTTATCCAGTATATAACACAGGCAAAACCCATCTGCTGCTTATTGCTTTTCGCTGTCCCACAGAGTACTTCCTTAATTCGGTTAAGAAATACTATATCTGCAATACTTTGTAAATACTATGGATATCTTTCCCCACAATTATCCGAAAAACCATACTTCTATCATCCCACAGATTTCCGTCCCGGGCAATAGTAATATTATATTACCATACATTAAAAACAATATTATACGTATTATCTCCATAGGAGTATAATAACAGAGGTTTATTATAGAAAAATAAGGAAACGGAGGAAGAAAAAGAAATGCGAACACTCGCAAAATATCTTCAAGATTACAAAAAAGAAAGCATTCTGGCTCCTTTTTTCAAGTTTCTGGAAGTTGTATTTGACCTGCTTGTGCCTATCGTTATCGCCCAGATCATTGATGTGGGAATCGCCCGTAATGATCACGGCTACATCGCGCAGAGATTTTTTATTCTGATACTGATGGCTGCCGCAGGACTTGCAGTCAGCATTACTGCACAGTTTTTTGCTGCAAAAGCCAGCGTAGGTTTTGCTGCAAAAGTACGTCAGGCTGTATTTGACCATATCCAGAAGCTTTCCTACACCGAGCTGGATACCCTTGGAACGGACACACTGATCACCCGTCTTACCGATGATGTGAATCAGGTTCAGAACGGTGTGAATATGGGACTTCGTCTTCTTCTTCGAAGCCCGTTTATCGTTCTTGGATCCATGATCATGGCCTTTACTATCAATGTACGCTGTGCACTGATCTTTGTAGTTGCCATTCCGGTACTGTTTCTGGTTGTCTTTGTGATCATGTTTTTAAGTATCCCGCTGTTCAAAAAAGTGCAGGGCCGCCTAGATACCGTAACACGGCTTACCAGGGAGAATCTTACCGGTGTCCGTGTCATTCGAGCATTCTGCCGTGAGGAAGACGCAGTCTCAGAATTTGACCAGAGCAATCTTGCACTTACAAAACTTAACGAGTTCGTCGGAAAGATCTCCGCGCTGTTAAATCCGGCTACCTATGTGCTGATCAACATCGCAACTGTCATTCTGATTCAGACTGCGGGTATTCAGGTTAATCTCGGAAACATGCAACAAGGTGAAGTTGTTGCTCTTTACAACTACATGGCACAGATGATCGTAGAACTGATCAAACTTGCTTCCCTTATCATCACCCTGAACAAATCTATGGCCTGTGCAGACCGTGTTGCGGGAATCCTGAAAGTAGATTCTACCATGGATTATCCGGAAAATACTTCTGCTGCATCCAAAGTTCAGGATAACTGTGCTGTTGCATTTGATCATGTGACCTTCTCCTACAAAGAAACCGGCGCGCCCAGTCTTTCTGATATCACTTTTTCAGCAAAAAAAGGCTCTACGATCGGAATCATCGGTGGTACCGGAAGCGGTAAATCTACCCTTGTGGATCTGATCGCACGTTTTTATGATGCAAATGAAGGGACTGTCACTCTTGGTGGTAAGAACATTACGGACTACTCCCAGAAGGAGCTCCGTGAAAAAATCGGCGTTGTTCCTCAGAAGGCTGCACTTTTCCAGGGAACCATTCGCGATAACTTAAGCTGGGGTCGTGAGGATGCCACAGATGCGGAAATGTGGGAAGCTCTTACAACAGCACAGGCCCGTGAGATTGTGGAGAAAAAAGACGGCCAGCTTAATTTCCGTCTGGAACAAAACGGCCGGAACCTTTCCGGTGGCCAGCGCCAGAGACTTACCATTGCCCGCGCCCTTGTGAAAAAACCAGAGATCCTGATCCTGGATGACAGTGCCAGTGCTCTTGACTTTGCCACAGATGCGGCACTTCGGAAATCCCTTCACCAGCTTGGCGGAAACACCACCACCTTCCTGGTATCCCAGAGAGCCGCCAGCATCCGCCAGGCCGATCTGATCCTGGTACTGGATGACGGTCAGCTTGCCGGAAAAGGAACCCATCAGGAGCTGATCTCTACCTGTGAAACCTACCGTGAGATCTTTTTCTCACAGTTCCCGGAAGAACGTACCAAATATGAAAAAGTGACCGGAAAGGAGGTTCTTGCATGAGCAAAAAAGCCACTACCTCAAAAAACAGCATGGCACCCTTCTTAAAGGTGCTCCGCTTTATTGGTAAATATCGTTTTCTTCTTGTATTAAGCATTATCCTTGCAGCTGTCACTGTAATTCTGCAGCTGTATGTACCTGTACTTTTCGGCTATGCCATTGATGAGGTTGCAGCTTCCCATGAAGTAAACTTTTCAAGGATGTGGTTCTATCTTTCCAGAATTCTTGTGATGATCGTACTTTCCGGTGCTGCCACCTGGGTGATGAGCATTATCAACAACCGTATGACCTACCGCACAGTACAGGATATCCGTGCAAGATCCATCCGCCATATCCAGAAGCTTCCTCTGTCCTACCTGGACGGACACAGCACCGGTGATATCATCAGCCGTGTCATCGCAGATACGGATATTCTTTCCGATGGTATGCTCCTTGGATTTACACAGCTGTTTTCCGGTGTCATCACCATCATCGGAACCCTGATCTTCATGTTTTCCAAAAATGTGTGGATCACACTGATGGTCATTGTCCTGACACCTGTAAGCTTTTTTGTGGCGAAATTCATCTCCTCTCATTCATTCCAGATGTTCCGTGCACAGAGTGATGCCCGTGGACGTCAGACTGCACTGATCGAGGAAATGATCGGAAATCAGAAAGTAGTTCAGGCCTTTGGTTACGAAAATCGTTCTTCCGAACGTTTTGCTGCGATCAATGAAGAACTCCGTGATGCCAGCCAGAAGGCTGTTTTTTACAGCAGCCTCACCAACCCGTCCACACGATGTGTCAACAACATCATTTACGCAGGTGTAGCTCTTGCAGGTGCATTTCTGATCCCGGGCGGTCATCTGACTGTTGGTGGACTTTCCGTACTGCTGGCTTATGCAAACCAGTATATGAAGCCCTTCAACGATATCAGCTCCGTGATCACAGAGCTTCAGAACGCTCTGGCCTGCGCTACCAGGATTTTTGATCTTCTGGAGGAAGAGCCGGAAAGCCCGGATCCGTCCGGAACTCTTGATGATGTAAAAGGTGCAGTGGATATCCGGAATGTTTCCTTCCGCTACGAAGAGGACAAGCCTCTCATCGAAGGATTTAACCTTCACACAGAGCCTGGCCGACGGATTGCCATCGTAGGTCCTACCGGTTGTGGTAAGACAACTTTTATCAACCTGCTGATGCGTTTCTACGACGTCACCAGCGGAAGTATTTCTGTGGACGGAAAACCCATCACCGAGGTTTCCAGACACGCACTTCGCGGAAGCTATGGTATGGTTCTTCAGGACACCTGGATCAAGCATGGAACTGTCCGTGACAACATCTGCATCGGGAAGGCGGATGCTTCTGATGAGGAAGTGATCCAGGCAGCTAAAATGTCCCACAGCTGGGAGTTCATCCGGCGTCTTCCGGATGGTCTGGATACCATTCTTTATGAAGACAGCTTAAGCCAGGGACAGAAGCAGCTTCTCTGCATCACCCGTGTCATGCTGTGCCTGCCGCCGATGCTGATCCTTGACGAGGCAACCTCCAGTATTGATACCCGAACAGAAATGTTGATCCAGGAGGCCTTTGACCGGATGATGCAGGGACGAACCAGCTTTATCGTTGCACACCGTCTTTCTACCATCCGCAATGCAGATGAGATCCTTGTCATGAAAGACGGAAGCATCATCGAGCAGGGAAGCCATGAAGAGCTTATGGCAAAAGGTGGATTCTATCAGAATCTTTATAACAGCCAGTTTGTGAAGATTTCTGAGTAATATAAGCTGATTTTAACCGAATCAGGCAACTGGCTAAATACGGATCGCAAATATATCCGCCTAACTTAAAATTCTCCGGAACACAGGTTTCCTGTACCGGAGAATTTTTTATATTTTTTTATATTTTGTCCGAAGAAGCCACTTCTGATCGATCACTTTCAGCTCTTCTCCAAAACGGATGTGAAGCCTTACAGAACCCGGAAGCTGCTCTACATGCTCAATATTTCCGGTTCCGAATTTCGGGTGGCTGATATCCTCTCCGATCTCATAGCGTACAATACTGTTCTGGATATTCCTGTGCTGCTGCTCTCTTCTGTAAGTATCCCGCACCGTTACAGTACGGTCATGGATCGGGCTTCGGAGTTTTTTCTCATAGTTGTGTTTCATCAGAGCTTCCCCTGCTTTATAATATGGCGTTGGTGCCGCACCAGTCAGGGAACAGCAGTATTTCCAGGCGCTTCCGTGGGTTCCGTGCTGCCATCGGTATTCCGTGGGAATGTGAAAATTATGCTGCATGTAATGAGCGTATTCATGTTTGTAAAGATCCAGTCGGTCTTCTTTTTTCAGAGGATTTTTTACCGCATAGCCGATAAACAGCAGAGAAAAATGGAAATGCTCTTTTTCATGGTAACTGCCCCTTGTATAAGATCCAAGAAGATCCGGCTCCATGCCAAACGTTATAGGGATCTTCGCTCCGTTAAGATGAAATTTTTTATCGAATTCTGCATAGAGACTTCGGATCTGAGCTGTAAGTATTGGGATTTCTTTCTGCAGGGCCTGTGAAAGTGTCTGATCGATCATTGTGTCTGCAACTCCTTATCGTCACCTTTTTCAAATTTATAAAACAAACAATGGCTACTATAGCATTTTTCGGAAAAATTGTAAACACCTGAAAAAATTACGGATCCAGCTCTTTCCGCACATCCGGGAACATTTCCACACAACGTTTCAGGATTCCCTGCATGTAGGCAATGGCAATTCCGTAATTGGTGATGGGAATCTCCTGGTCCAGCGCACATTTCTGACGGTAACGCATTTCCCTCTCATTAAGCATACATCCGCCACAATGCACGATTAGACTGTACTTCGTCACATCCTCCGGGAACTCTCTTCCGGAGGAATACTCAAATTCCAGATCCTTCCCCGTATAATTACGGATCCATCGTGGAAGCTTGACAGTTCCGATATCATCACACTGCCTGTGGTGGGTACATCCCTCTGAGATCAGGATCTTATCTCCGTCTTTCAGCCGGTCGATCGCTGCTGCTCCGGCTGCTGCAGCTTTTAAATTCCCCTTAAATCGGGCGAACAGAATAGAAAAAGACGTAAGCCAGATATCTTCCGGTGTTTCCTTACTGACTTTGGCAAAAACCTGGCTGTCTGTGATCACAAGCTTTGGTTTTTTCCCTAGGGTTTCCAGGGTATTGGAAAGCTCATCCTCTTTGATCACGATGGCTGCTGCTCCGGCTTCCAGCACATCACGGATCGTCTGCTGCTGCGGAAGGATCAGACGGCCTTTTGGTGCAGCTTTATCTATGGGAACTACAAGAATCGCAAAATCTGATGGTTCAAGGAGATCCCCTACCAGACGCAGTTTCAGTTCATCCGTTACTGCCAGAGAAGCAATCCTCTCTTTCAGCTCGTAGATATTCTGTCCGGTAACGGCGCTGGCATAAATAGATTGTTCTGCGTTCTGGTTTAATTTATTTTCTGAAGAAAACTGGTTCCCATCTTTCGTTTTCAGCAAATCTGCCTTGTTGTAGACAACCAGATACGGAATCTCCTTCTCTTTAAAAATACGGATCAATTCTTCATCCACACTGGTTTTTCCCACAGTGGCATCTACTATAAGAACTGCTACATCCACTCTATTCAATACCTGTTTTGCCTTGAGGACGCGAAGTTCTCCAAGATAGCCTTCATCATCAATACCTGGTGTATCTATGATCACCACCGGGCCCATAGGAAGTAGTTCCATAGCCTTACTTACCGGATCCGTAGTAGTTCCCTTTACATCGGATACCACAGCCAGTTCCTGACCTGTCACCTTATTTACAATACTGGATTTTCCTGCATTTCTTCTGCCAAAAAAACCGATATGTACACGGTCTGCTGACGGTGTTTCATTCATTCCCATAATTCTTCCTCTTTTCTTTCAGCATCAGACAGGTCCTCATCCATTCCTGTTCCCATCAACCTGCTTCTTTTTGATTTGTAAAAAACCGGACAGTCCTTCCACTCTTATCAACTCTTTAACTTTATCAGAAAAACAGATCCTTATATCCTTTCTACAAAGCTTACATAATCTCTGAGTAGTCAATTTTTCTGTCCTTAAACATTATTTCCTTTATTATATCATGAACAAAACATAAACAAACCTTTTTATTTTGTTATTTATGTGCTATTTTTATATGCAGAAACACCGATACTCATCTTTTACAGAAAGGATTTCGGATATGAAACCATCATCTTCATTTAAGCCACAGGCTGTTTTCAGCGATATCGACGGCACTTTACTAACCTCAGAACATGTTATATCTCCGCTGACCAGCTCCGCCATTCATACTTTGACAGATCAGGGTGTTCTGTTTACTATTTCGTCAGCACGAAGCCCCTCCGGCATCCGTCCTATTATAGAAAAAAATAATTTTCATTGTTGCACCATTGCATTCAGTGGTGCACTGATCCTGGATGAAGATTAAAATATCCTTTATGAAAAAGGAATAACTATTTCTGATGCTTCCAAAATCATTGATGTGATCGAAAAAAAATGCCCTCACGTGACCTGGAATGTTTTTACCGCAGAAGACTGGATCGTAAAAGACCGGACAGATCCTCATGTGATCCATGAAGAAACGGTTGTGGAAACTATCTCCATGGAGGGATCACTTCATTCTCTCTCAGATACAGTTATGATAGATAAAATCCTGTGTATGTGCGATCCTGAATATATGTCATCGTCAGAAACACTTCTCCGCAAATATTTTCCGAAATTATCTATTGCAAGATCTTCCGATTCTCTTCTTGAGATCATGGCTGGCGGCATAAACAAAGCAGAAGCTGTAAAATATCTCTGCGATCTTCGAAAAATTCCTCTTTCCAGTACTATTGCATTCGGAGATAATTATAATGATCTGGAAATGTTGGAGGCAGTAGGATATGGAGTTTTGATGGGAAATGCACCTTCTGAGCTGCAAAAACATTTCTCTTTTGTAACAAAGAGTAATGATCAGGACGGTATTTTTCAGGCTTTTAAAGAACTGGGAGTTCTGAATTAAAGAATATTTATAACAAATGGAAAGTCTCTTCCAGAAGATAATTTTTCATCTGTACCTGTGAAAGAGACTTTCTATATTTCAGCAGATAATATTTATTTCAATGCCGTTCCGGCTTTAAAAGCATCACCGACTTTTTCGCCAAGACGGATATAAGCATTGTTAAACGGATCAAAAGTGATCGGTGCTGCTTTTGAGACATCCACATTTCCATTTTCATCCAGAACGCTCTCATCCACGCTAACATTTACGATCTCACCAATCAGCCGGCAGGTTTCTTTGTCGTAGCTTTTCAGCTTACATTCCACACAGATCGGAAGCTCTTTGATAATAGGTGCATCTACTTTATCAGATTTTTCTGCTGTAAATCCGGCTTTTTCAAATTTATCCGGCTCTTTGTTTCCGGAAACAATTCCTACATAATCGCAGGCGGTCATATGCTCCACGTCTGCCATGCTCACTGTAAAAGCACCTTTTTTCAGAATGTTTTCAGTTGTTTTGTGATTTTCACTGACACAGATGGAAATTTCCTTATCATCGCTGATTCCTCCCCAGGCTGCATTCATAACATCCGGTTTTCCATCCTCGCCATATGTGGCGATCATTAATACCGGCTGTGGATAAGTATAAGGCTTTGCTCCGAAATCTTTTCTCATGATCTTTCACTCCTTTATTGTATTATTGTTACTTTTTATAAATTGACGTACAAGCTGCAGACCTCCCAACGGAACACAGAATTTATCTCTGTGCTGACTGCATTGCTGATACGTTTCTTCCAAATCAAACCACTGTACCTCTTCTACTTCTTCCTTTTGAAGTGTAAGATGATCGATCTCTACCGGATGGTCATAGATATAAACAAAAGCAATTTCTTCATCCCGAAATAATTTTCCATGAAATTCTCTGGCAAAAGATATGGGGAATTTTCCTGCAAACTGCAAATCAGCTGGTTCTGCATGGATTCCCAGTTCTTCTTCCAGTTCCCGCAATGCTGATTCCATTGGCTCATCACCTGCCTGTATATGACCTGCAGATGAAGTATCAAATTTTCCAGGAAAGGAGTCCTTATTTCTGGATCTTTTTTGAAGAAGAATCTCTGTTTTTTCATTTCCTCGGCGGATGATCCAGATATGAGCAGTACGATGAGGGATTCCTTCTGCGTGAGCAATACTCCTTTCTATAGTTTGTCCGGTGGGATCACCGTTTTCATCTATGATATCAAATAATTCCATTTTTCTGCTTCTTTCTCATATTTTATTCTTTCTTAACCAAATCAATCTCTTTCTAGCATGATTTCGAAACAGTTTCCAGCCTGTAAAAAATGCCTGTAAACAGCTCCTTGTTTACAGACACAAAAAAACTCCCCCTGTTGGACTCGAACCAACGACACTGCGGTTAACAGCCGCATGCTCTAC
>OLPW01003039.1_pt1 | contig 13798 bp, 12 predicted proteins | sample 1672161 | NCBI WGS metagenome assembly OLPW01 (sample SAMEA3136654, study PRJEB25190) | human gut metagenome
AAAAAGATTTAGAGGCTAATTTACTTGAACATGTATCTGAATTTTTACTAGAACTGGGACGAGGATTTTCGTTTGTAGCAAGACAAAAAAGAATAGATGTAGATGGAGGCTGCTGAAAAAGTAGTACAAAAAAATAGTGAATTGGAAAATAATTTTCTAATTCGCTATTTTTTTCTATTGGAGTATGTAGAAAAATTTGTGTAAACTGTAAGTAGTAAAAAAATACCAAAATCTTTTTTTGATTTTGGTATTTTTGTTATTATTTATCTGATTTTAATAATTCACTTGCAGCACCTAAAGCACCCATTGCTTTATTTGCATCAAAAGGAATAAATACTTTGTTTGCAGGACCTTTTGAGATACTTTCTAAAGCTTCTAAAGATTTAAGAGCAACTAAATTTTCATCTGGTTTTGCATCCATTATTGCTTTATATACCATTGAAATTTCTTGAGCTTTTGCAACTGCAACTTTTTGTATTGCTTCAGCATTACCTTCAGCTTCTAATATTTTAGCTTCTCTAATACCTTGTGCACGTCTTATACTTGATTCACGTTCTGCTTCAGCATTAAGAATTGTAGCTTGTTTTTTACCTTCAGCAAGAGTAATGTCAGCTTGACGTTTACCTTCAGCTTCTAATATATTTGCTCTTTTATTTCTTTCTGCGTTCATTTGTTTTTCCATTGCATCACGTATATCAACAGGTGGTTTAATATCTTTTATTTCAACACGTTCAACTTTACAACCCCATTTATCAGTTGCTTCATCAAGAACGTTTCTAAGTTGAGTATTTATAGCGTCTCTAGAACTAAATGTACTATCTAAATCCATTTTACCAACTATATCACGAATTGTTGTTATAGCTATATATGCAATACCTTTTTGTAAACTTTCAATTTCATAAACAGCTTTTACTGGATCCATTATTTGATAGAATACAACAGTATCAATTGTTATAGTAACATTATCTTTAGTAATAACACTTTGAGGAGTAACATCCATTGTTTGTTGTTTTAAACTTACAATAGCTCTAACTTTATCTGCAAAAGGTAATATAAAATTAAGACCTGCTTCAGCAGTTTTGTTATATTTACCTAAACGCTCAATTATACGAACTTCTGATTGTCTTACTACTTTGATAGATGTAATAGCAATAATTATAACTATAACCATTACAATTATAAAAAATATTTCCATAAAAAATTCCTCCTAAATTATATTTTTTTTACTTTAAGTTTAACACCTTCAATTGCTAAAACTGAAACTGTTGAACCAGACTTAATATTTTCATCTTCTGTAAAGGCAGACCATAATTCGCCATTAACTTTAACTTGACCAATTGAATTTATAGTATCAATATCTTTAACTACTATACCAGTTTTACCTATTAAAGAGCTATTGTTCATTTTTGTATTATCATTATTTTTAAAGAACTTTTTAACAAGCGGTTTCATAAATATAATCATTAAAGTAGTTGAAATAACAAAAACTGCAATTTGTATAACTTCATTATCAGTAATCAAACTAGTTATAAATGCTAAAAAAGCACCAATACCTGGCCAAAACATTAAAAATGAAACTGTAAAAATTTCAATTAAAAGAAACACACCACAAAGTATTAACCATACAACCCACATTTGTATTCCTCCTTTCAATTAAATATATTAATTATACATTAACAATTATACAACATTTTATGTAAAAAAACAATCTTTTTAGTAAAAAAGATAAGGTTTATGTTATTTTTATGTAATCTTGTAAAAGTAGATTAAATATTAAGATTATAACTTTATTTTGTGTAATTTGTTCTAAAGTAGAGCAATCTTTTTTACGTAAAAATTAGAAAAATCTCTTTTCTTTTTTTAAAATATGTGATAGAATAAAAATATAGTAATAAAAAGAGGTTTAGATTATGGTAACAAAAGGACGTACAAATAGCATTGAACTACACACACACACACACACACACAAGTAGTTCTTTATTAAAAAGTAAAAAATAGAAGAAGGTAAAAATTGTAAAAAAAGTAAAATATATAAAGAAGCTAGTTTAAAATAGAAATATTTTAAGCTGGCTTTTTGTACGTAAAAAAACATAATGAACCAAAGAAAGAGGAGGAAGAAATAAATGAAAACAAAAGGGGCAAAAAGAGGAATAAGCTTAATAACATTAGTAATAACAATAGTAGTAATGATAATAATATCAGCAGCAGTAGTACTAACATTATTTGGAGATAATGGAATAATAACAAGAGCAAAAGAAGCAAGGATAAGTTCAGATTTAGCGGTATATAAAGAAGAACTAAATATGTATATATTAAATAAACATACAGAAAATCCAAGTTTTGTAAATGAGACATTAACAGCAGGGAAAGAAAATTTAGTATATAATACCCAACCCCAAGGAGAAAAAGGGAATATAAAAACAGTAATAAAGTCATTAAGTGATGAATATTTAGGGAAACTAGAGATAATAAAAGGAGAGCTATTAATAAACACAAAAGATAAATTAGAAATAGAGGTAGCCCAAAAGTTAGGGATAGAGGTAAACCCATATGATATAATAGATGGAGTATTAATATCATCAAATGGAAATTTATTATTAATGGATGAAAAAACAGGAACATTAACAATACCAGATACAGTAGAAGAGATAGGAGAAGGAGCATTTTCAAACTTAAGTGGATTAAAAACAATAATAATACCAAGTACAGTAAAAAGGATAGCGATGAATGCATTTGCATATAACAGTACATTAGAACAAGTAATAATGCAAGAAAGAGAAAAAGAAGATGGAACAATAGAAGGAGTAGAGTATATAGGAGCTTATGCATTTCAAGATTGTGAAAATTTAAAAACAGTGCAAATGGCAAATAGTGTAAAAGAAATTGGTTCACTAGCTTTCTATTGGTGTACAAGCCTACAAAATATTAATATATCAATAGGAATAAAAGAAGTACCTGATTATTGCTTTTCTGGATGTAAAAGTTTAACTAAGATTGAATTTAGTGAAGAATTTAAAGAAGATGTGGTTATAGGGGATAATGCATTTGTAGATTGTAGTAACCTAGAAACAGTAAAACTTTCAAGTAAAGTAGTTTCAATACATGGGAATGCATTTGGTAGATGCGCAAAATTAAAGAATATAGAGGTAGCAAAAGGGAATAAAAATTTCAAGTTTGAAAATGGAATGCTACTAGGAAATGAAGAAAAGGAAATAATAATATTACTAGAAACAGCAATAAAAAATAATACAATAGAAATACCTAGTACAGTAACGAAACTAAATATGAATCAAATATTAGGATATAGTAATATAACAACATTAAATATACCAGCAAGTGTTATTGATATACTATTTGACGAAACTAAAATTAATTTAACAAATGTAACAATAGATAGCCTAAATCCAAGATATGAAATATATGAAAAAGCAATATATACAAAAGAAACAACAGGGAGTATAGAAATGCTAAAATATTTTGGAGATGAAGAAATAGTAAATGTAAAAGAAGGAACTAAAGTAATAAAAGCATATTGTTTTTCTGGAAAAAATTTAAAAGAAATAAAGCTTCCAAATTCATTAAACTCGATAGAGTCACAAGCTTTCCAGGATTGTAAAAATTTAAAAAGTATAACATTAGGAGAAAAAGTAGATTCATTTAATAACATGTCAATTTATGGTTCTGCAATAGAAGAAATAAAAATAGAAGAAGGAAATGAAAATTATAGTGTAAGAAGTGGAGCAATATGTAATGGTAAAGTAGTAGAAGCATTGTATAATAAAGAAGGAAGTGTATTTATATCACCAATAAAGCAGCTAGGAGCAATAGAGACATATGAAATACCAGAAAGTGTAGTAGAAGGGGTAGAAGTAAAAGAAATAGCAAATTATGCCTTTCATGTTCAAGAAAAAATGACGGATATAGTAATACCTAATACAATAGAAAAAATTGGAGTTTCGTTTAACTATTGTAGCATGTTAGAGAAAATAGAAATACCAGAAAGTGTAACTTCGATAAATACAATTTGTTTTTCAAATTCATCAAATTTAAAAGAAATAAGGGTACATAAGAAAAAAGGAAGTATAATAGGTTCACCATGGGGATGTATATATGGGGATAAAGCTGTAATATGGGATGAATAATAGTAAAAGTAATCAGACGTAAAAGTTTGGTTACTTTTTTCTTGTAATTGTAAACTAATAATAAGGTAAATTTTGATTTAACTGTATAATCATTTAAAATTGTAATATCATTGACATATAATGTAGTATATGGTAAAATTACCATATGTAGATGTGGTGTAGGAAACCATAAAATTTGACAAAAATATATAAGTATGTTATAATTATATTTGTGACCTAGTAAAGGAAGGGGTAAAATTTAATTATGGGTAAAAAAAGTGTGCTCAGCACCTTACGTTTTATATTTCTTACTATGGGATGTTTAGTATTAATTTTTTGTGCTGTTGCTATAACAGTTTTAAATGAGTACAAACCAGTAGTAAAAACATATATTAATGGTGAGTTTATAGGATACTTTTCAAGTCCACAACAATTTGACGAAGTATATAATGATTTAGTTGCTGAAAAACAAAATATTGATCCAAACGTTAAAGTATATTTAGAAAGTGAACCAACTTTTGAGACTAGTTATATAAGAAGTAATCTTTTAGCTGAACAAAATGTATATACAAATTTAAGAGCTGAGATTAAAACAGAATACACAATATATAAAGTTATGGTTGATGGTGAAGAAAAAATGACTTTCAATACTCAAGATGATGCAAACAAATATGCAGAAAACTTGAAAAAGGAAGTTGCAAAATTAAATACAGAAGTAAAACTTGAAAAAGTTGAAGAATTAGGAGAAATGACAACAATTGAAAGAGCAGATTCTATATTAAAAGATATAGTTGATAGAAATAAACCTGTTGAAACTCCTAAAGTAAATGTTGTTAAGAGAACAAACTATGCACAAAATACATATTACAATAGTGGCGCAAGTACAGAAGTTGCTAATACTGCTTTATCACAAGGTGGTGTATGGCCTACTAATTTAAGACAAATTTCGTCTTCATTTGGTTATAGAGGTGACTACCATACTGGTATAGATATTACAGGTTCTGGTGCTACAGGGCATCCGATTTATGCATATAAAACTGGTGTTGTAACCTTTGCTGGTTATTCATCAAGCTATGGTAATTATATAAAAGTTGACCATGGTAATGGTTTAGCTACATGGTATGCACATTGTAGTAAATTATTAGTAACAGCAGGTCAAGAAGTAACACAAGGTCAAACTATTGCATTAGTAGGTTCTACAGGTTGGGTCACAGGACCACACTTACACTTTGAAGTAAGAATAAATGGTGTTCCAGTTAATCCATATCCATATATTGCAGGAAAATAGTATTATTTCTTGTAAAGAAAGGTGCTTATTAAAATGGAGAAGAAAAATAGACTTGGTACATTAAGATTTGTAATTTTTACTATTTTATCTTTTATTCTAATTTGTAGTGCTGTTGTGATAACCGTTTTAAATCATTATAAGCCGGCTGTTAAGACATATATTAATGGTGAGTTTATAGGATACTTTTCAAGTCCACAACAATTTGATGAAGTATATAATGATTTAGTTATTGAAAAACAAAATATAGATCAAAATGTTAAAGTATATTTGGAAACTGAGCCAACTTTTGAGACTAGTTATATAAGAGAAAGCTTATTATCACAACAAAATGTATATACGAATTTAAGAGATAATATTAAAACCGAGTTTGTAATATATAAAGTTTTAGTAAACGATGAAGAAAAGATGACTTTTAATGCACAAGACGATGCAAATAAATATGTCGAAGATTTAAAAAGTGAAGTTTCAAAGTTAAATGTGCAAATAAAAGAAGAGAAAGTTAGTGAACTTGGTGAGCTAACTACAGTTGAAAAAGCAGATGCAATATTAAAAGATATAATTGATAGAAATAAACCTATAAAGCAAAATACTACAACTTCAAAAGGTAGTACTTCAACTACTGAAAAGGCAAGTGCTGCTATAGCAGATGCCGCTTTATCTCAAGGTGGTATATGGCCTACTGTATCTTATTATATTTCATCTCCTTATGGTTGGAGATGGGGAACAATTCATACAGGTACAGATATTGCAGGTAAAGGCGGAGACCCAATATATGCTTGGAAAGATGGTTTAGTTACTTATTCTGGATGGTCAGGTTCTTATGGATATATTGTAAAAGTAGATCATGGTAATGGTATATCAACTTGGTATGCACATTGTAGAAAGTTATTAGTAACAGCAGGTCAAGAAGTATCTCAAGGTGAAACTATTGCATTAATGGGTTCTACTGGATTTTCAACTGGTAACCATCTGCATTTTGAAGTAAGAATAAATGGAGTTCATGTTAACTCTTATTTATACATAAAATAGTTAAATATTGTTCTTTGAACATATTTATATATATCACCTATTGCTCAGATATGACGTATAAAACCTCTAGTTATATCTTAGCTATAGGCAAGTTAGAAAAAAAGGAGGAAATTAGAAATGACTAAAGAAAGAAAAAGCGAAATTTTATCAACTTATGCTAGAGGAAAAAATGATACTGGTTCTGCAGAAGTACAAATTGCACTTTTAACTGAAAGAATCAATGAATTAACTGAGCATTTAAAAGTTCATGCTAAAGATGATCATTCTAGACGTGGTCTTTTAATAATGGTTGGTAAAAGAAAAAGATTACTAAAATATCTTGAAAATAAAGACATTGAAAGATATAGAGATATTATAACAAAATTAAATATTAGAAAGTAATCAAAAAAGATATACTATGTGTTATACTTAGTATATCTTTTTTTATTAAAAGTCTATCAAAGATTTTAGTATTTATTCTAGTCTAATTATTTAAGTTATTTTTTTTAATATTTGTCAAATTGGCAAATTTACGTTGCATATGACTAGTATTTATGGTATAATCAATCAAGGTGGTATTTATGAAAGTAACCAAACAAAAAGGTACTAGAGATATATATTTAGACGATATAAAGATTTGGCAATTTGTAGAAAGAAATATAAGAGAAATAGCAAATGCATATAATTTAAATGAGATTAGAACACCAGTATTTGAGGCTACTGAATTATTTTCTCGTGGAGTTGGAGAAGAAACTGATGTAGTAAATAAAGAGATGTATACTTTTTTAGATAAAGGTGGAAGAAGTATAACATTAAGGCCAGAGCTTACAGCAGGGGTAGTAAGATCATATATTGAAAATGGATTTGATTCATATATTTCACCAATTAAATTTTGGTATATGGGTAATATGTATAGATATGAAAAGATGCAAAAAGGAAGGTTTAGAGAATTTACACAATTCGGAGTAGAAATATTTGGTAGTGATTCATATCTAGCAGATGTTGAAAGTATATTAATTTCGTATAATTTGTATAAAAAGCTTGGAATTTTAGATAAAATAACATTGTCTATTAATTCAATTGGATGTAGTGAATGTAGAGCTCAATATATAAAGAAACTAAAAGATTATATAAGACCTAACTTAGATAAAATGTGTGATACTTGTAAAATTAGATTTGATAAAAATCCTCTTAGAATGCTTGATTGCAAAGAAGAAAGATGTAAATCTATTTTAGATAATGCTCCAATGATAACAGATAATCTTTGTAAAGAGTGTAGTGATGATTTTGAAAACTTAAAAGAAGCTTTAAATAAGGCATCTATACCGTATGTAGTAGATAAAAGAATAGTTAGAGGATTAGATTATTATAACAAAACAGTATATGAATATGTTTCAAATGAATATGGTATAGCCACTGGTGGCGGAGGAAGATATGATACTTTAGTAGAAACATTAGGTGGAAATCATGTTCCAGCTGTTGGTTTTGGACTTGGTATGGATAGAATAGTAATGCTTCTTAAAGAAAGTGGATTTGTAAATAGTGCTACTAATGATGTTGATATATATTTTATTTTATTAAATAAAGAAGCACATTTAAATTATTTAAGTTTAATATTTGATTTAAGAAATAATGGAGTAAATGTAGATTTTGATATTTCAAATAAAAGTTTTAAAGCACAATTAAAATATGCAAATAGAATTAACGCAAGATTTGTATGTATAATTGGAGAAGATGAAATTAAAAATAATATAGGAATATTAAAAAATATGGATACAGGTGAACAAATAAATATAACATTAGACCTAAATAACATATTAAATAATATAAAGTAAGGAGAATATTTTATGAAAAATGAAGAAAAAATTTTTGATTTAAGAAAAAGAGTCTCATTAAGAGAAGTTTTTACAACATATGATGATTTGGCAGATAGGGAATTTTTATTTTGTGGTTGGATAAGAAATATAAGAAATTCAAAAAATATAACTTTTATTGAGTTAAATGATGGAAGTTATTTAAAATCTGCTCAATTAGTTGTTATTAAAGAAAATATTGAAAATTATGATGAGATTGCATCACTAAATATTGGTTCAAGTGTTATATTATTTGGTAAAGTAGTAGTAACACCAACTGCAAAACAACCTTTTGAAATTCTAGTAAATAAAATTATGGTTTCAGGAAAATCTACTCCTGATTATCCACTTCAAAATAAAAGACATTCAATGGAATTTTTAAGAGAAATTGCACATTTAAGAGCTAGAACTAATACTTTTTCTGCTGTATTTAGAGTAAGATCAGTAGTTGCTATGTCAATACATAGATTTTTCTATAATCATGGTTTTATATATTTAAATACACCAATAATTACTGCATCTGACTGTGAAGGTGCTGGTGAAATGTTTAGAGTTACTACAATGGAAGATACTACAAGAGATTCTTCAGAAGATTTTTTCGGTAAAAAAACTTCACTTACAGTATCTGGTCAACTTGCTGCTGAAGCTTTTTCAATGGCTTTTTCAAATGTGTATACTTTTGGGCCAACTTTTAGAGCTGAAAATTCACATACTACAAGACATGCAGCTGAATTTTGGATGGTAGAACCAGAAATGGCATTTTGTGATCTTGAAAGTGATATGATAATGGCAGAAGAAATGATAAAACAAATAATTGCAGATGTAATTAATGAATGTCCTGCTGAGCTTGAATTTTTTAATAAATATATCGATAATGGTTTAATTGAAAGATTAAAGCATGTATTAAATTCTGATTTTAAAAGAATTACATATACAGAGGCTGTAGAACTTTTAAAGGAACATAATGATAAATTTGAATATAAAGTAGATTGGGGTACAGATTTACAAACAGAACATGAAAGATATTTAACAGAAGTAATATTTAAAAAACCTGTTTTTGTAACTGATTATCCAAAGGAAATAAAGGCTTTCTATATGAAGTTAAATGACGACGGAAAAACTGTTAGAGCTGTCGATATGTTAGTACCTGGAATAGGTGAAATAATAGGTGGCTCACAAAGAGAAGACTCACTTGAAAAACTTGAAAAGAGAATGGAAGAATTAGGCCTTGATAAAAAAGATTATGAATGGTATTTAGATACAAGACGTTATGGTAGTTGTGTACATTCTGGATTTGGACTTGGTTTTGAAAGAATGCTTATGTATGTTACAGGTATTCAAAATATAAGAGATGTAATACCATTTCCAAGAACACCAGGTAATTGCTTATACTAAAAAGGAAGATGATAAAATGAATAAATATAGAACACATAAATGTAATGAGCTAAGAGAAGAAGATGTAGGAAAAGAAGTTAGACTTTCTGGATTTGTTAGAACAATAAGAGATTTAGGTTCTTTAATATTTATAGATTTAAAAGATCATTATGGAATAACACAACTTGTGTTTGATAATGAAAAAATACAAGAAGAAGTTAGAAAGTCTGTAAATGTTGAGTCAACTATACTTGCAGAAGGAGTTGTTACAAAAAGATCTAATATTAATGATAAGATACCTACTGGTAAAATTGAAATTGTTGTGAGTAAATTTGAAATATTAGGAAAAGCACCATCTGTTTTACCATTTCAAGTTGATGAAAGTAGGAAGGTAAGAGAAGACTTAAGGCTTGAATATAGATTTTTAGATTTAAGAAATGATGAAATACATGAAAAGATCGTATTTAGGTCAAAAGTTTTAAAAACTTTAAGAGATAAGATGGATGAATTAGGTTTTGTAGAAGTGCAAACACCAATTCTTGCTAATTCATCTCCAGAAGGAGCAAGAGATTTTCTTGTACCAAGTAGAATACATCCAGGTGAGTTTTATGCTCTTCCTCAAGCCCCACAACAATTTAAGCAACTTTTAATGATATCAGGTTTTGATAAGTATTATCAAATAGCTCCTTGCTTTAGAGATGAAGATCCAAGAGCAGATAGATCACCAGGAGAATTTTATCAATTAGATTTTGAAATGTCATTTGCTGAGGAAAAAGATGTACAAGATGTGTTAAAAGAAGTTGTTGGTTCTACATTTAAAAAATATACAAATAAAGAAGTAGTAGGTTTTGAAAGAATAACTTTTAAAGAGGCAATGGATAAATATGGAATTGATAAACCTGACCTTAGAAATCCATTAATTATACAAGATGTAACAGATATATTTAAGGACAGTGAATTTAAAGTATTTAAAAACAAAACAATAAAGGCAATTAAAATAAATGCTAAAGATACTACAAGAAGATTTTTTGACGATATGGTAAAATATGCAGTAGAAGAGTTAGAACTTGGTGGACTAGCTTGGATTAAATATACTGAAAATAATCAAATAAGTGGAACAATTTCAAAATTTATAACTGAAGACATTTTAAAATCATTAAAAGATAAAATGGGACTAAAAGAAAATGAAGCTATCTTCTTTATAGCAGATGAATATATGAATGCTTGTAAAATAGCTGGTCAAATTCGTATTGAACTTGGAAATAGACTAAATATTATACCAAATGATAAATATTATTTCTGTTTTATAGTAGATTTTCCTATGTATGAATTAGATGATGATGGAAAAATTGACTTTTCACATAATCCATTTTCAATGCCTATAGGTGGATTAGATAGCTTACTAAATAAAGATCCTTTAGATGTAGTTGCTCATCAATTTGATCTTGTTTGTAATGGATATGAATTAGCCTCTGGAGCAGTTAGAAATCATGATATTGATATAATGATAAAAGCTTTTGAAATAGCAGGTTATACTAAGGAAGAAGTTGAAAATAGGTTTGGTAGTCTATATAATGCTTTTAAATATGGACCTCCACCACATGCTGGTGCAGCTCCTGGTATTGATAGGATGATTATGTTATTACTTGATGAATCAAATATTCGTGAAGTTATTGCATTTCCTAAAAATTCAAAAGCTAGAGACTTGTTAATGGGAGCACCTTCTGTTGTTTCTAAACAACAACTTGAGGATGTACATATAGCTTTAATAGAAAAATAAGTATATAAATTGGTAAAGGATAACTTTACCAATTTATATATTTTTCTCTATTGAAAAATATAACTATATATAGTAAAATAATAATTATAAGAGGAGAGAAAGTATATGAAAATAGCAGTTTTAGGTTTAGGAGCCTATGGAATTGCACTTGCAAGTGTATTTTATGAAAATGATAATAAAGTTTCAATGTGGTCTAAATTTAAAGATGAAGTAGATATAGTTAAATTAAAAAGAGAAAATATAAATGTTTTCCCTGGTGTAAAGATACCTAAGGGAATAGAAATTACTGATAATATGAAAGAATGTGTAGAAGGTGCAAAGATAATAGTACTTGCATTACCTATGGCTGGAGTAAGAGTGGTATGTAAGGAATTAGTAAATTATTTAACAGACGACCAAGTCTTATGCTTAGTCACAAAAGGAATAGAGCAAAATACTAATAAATTTGTATCAGAGGTAGTATATGAGGAAACCGGATGTGAAAATATATGCATGTTATCAGGTCCTTCTTTTGCAATTGACCTAGTTAAAAATAATGAAACTGGTCTTATAGTTGCATCTGAATCAAATATTGCTCAAATAACTTTAAAAGTATGTTTAGAAAATGAGAGAATAAATGTAAGTATATCAAAAGATATTAAAGGAGTACAGGTAGCTGCAGCAAGTAAAAATGTTTTTGCTATAATTATGGGATTTTTAGAAGGGAAGAAATTAAGTGATTCTACAAAAGCAGCTGTCCTAGCTTGTCTTGCAAATGATTTGAGAATAATGATTGAAATATTAGGAGGAAAAGCACATACTATTTTTTCATATGCAGGACTAGGTGATTTGTTACTTACATGTATGAGTTCAAAGAGTAGAAATTTTACTTTTGGTAAGTATCTAGGAAGTGGTTATACAGTAGAAGAAGCACTAAAGCAAATGAATACTCAAACAGTTGAAGGATTATTTGCACTTGATTCAATAAATAAGTTATTAAAAGAAAAAGAGGTAACAATTAATTCTATAGATACGTTATATAAAATAATATATGAAAATTTAAAGGTAGATAAAGTATTAAGATATATAAAAAGATAGTGGAGATGTAGTAGATGAATGAAGAAAAATTAGCTATTTTAGATAATATAAAAAAAGAAGCAATTGAAAATCATGTACCTATATTACAAGATGTGTCTCTTGAATTAATAGAAGTTATATTGTCTATAAAAAGACCAAATAAAATACTTGAAATTGGTACGGCAGTTGGTTATTCTGCTATAAAATTTTCTAAATATTTAGAAGGCAAAGATTCAAAGATAAAAACTATAGAGATAAGTAAAGATATGTATAACATTGCTAAGGAAAATGTTAAGAATATGGAACTTACTGAAAAAATAGAAATTATTAATGAAGATGCAACTAAATATCTAGAAACAATTGATGAGAAGAAAGAACAGTTTGATGTTATATTTATAGATGCAGCTAAAGGTCAATATTTAGTTTTTCTTGAAAATGCGATTAGGCTTGCCAAAAATGGTGCTGTAATAATTGCAGATAATGTATATTTTCATGGTAGAGTTTTATCAGGATATAATGAACATAGACATAGAACTGCAACAAATAGACTTAGAGAATATATACGAATAATTAGTGAAGATAAAAGACTTAAGTCAACAGTTTTAAATGTAGGAGATGGAGTTGCTATTTCTGTAGTAAATAAAGAGATTAAATAAATCTAAAATTTACCATTATGATATTGTATTTATGTATTGTAAAATTATAAAAATCATGTTATAATCATATTATAGTAATACAAGGAGGGTAAAATTATGTATTGTAAAAACTGTGGAAAGGTATTAGAAGACGAAACAAAGGATTTATGTCCAGATTGTGAAGCTGTTAAAAATACCGAAGTTGCAGAAGAAAAAGTAGAAGTGGTTAAGGAAGTAACAAGTAATACTAATGATTCTTCAAGCCAAAATACAAACAATAATACACAAAATACAACTACTAGTGTATTAAAAAAATCTAAAGTTGCTGCAGGTATTCTAGGTATTCTTTTAGGTAGTTTAGGTGTTCATAATTTTTATTTAGGATATACAGGAAAAGGTGTAGCACAATTACTTATAACTTTACTTACATGTGGATTTGGTGCTTGCGTTACATCTATTTGGGGATTAGTTGAAGGAATATTAATATTAACTGGAAGTATAAATGTTGATGGTAATGGAAATCCATTAGGCGACTAACATGAAAAGATTAAAAAATATTATAATATTACCATTTGAATCTAGATAATAATTTTCAGGTTTAAAATTATCAAGAATAAGTTTACATGGATCATCAAAATAATATACTTTATTTTTATTTATTTGCGTAAGAATTTGTTTGAAAA
>OLPW01003048.1_pt1 | contig 13764 bp, 16 predicted proteins | sample 1672161 | NCBI WGS metagenome assembly OLPW01 (sample SAMEA3136654, study PRJEB25190) | human gut metagenome
ACCGCTGATTCCCGGCATTCTGCAGATCTCAGCAGCTACCTGAACAGTCTCGCCAAACAGTTTCATTTCTGTTGCACCTTCCAGAAGAGCACGGCCAGGTGTTCCGATCGCCTGATATCCGACAAAAAGTACTGTATTTTTAGGATTCCACAAATTATGTTTCAGATGATGTTTAATACGTCCTGCGTCGCACATACCACTTGCGGAAATAATAACCTTGCAATCTTCATCAAAATTAATGGCTCTGGAATCATCAGTTGTAACAGATGTCTTCAGTCCCTGGAAAGATAGCGGATTGATTCCCCTGTTTAAAAGATCAATTGCTTCTTCATCATAACAGGTATACGCATTTTCACTGAAAATCGTAGTAGCCTCATTGGCAAGTGGGCTATCCACATATACTGTAAATCCATCATGCCCGTGCACAAGTCCCTGTTCCTTGATCTGACGGATAAAATAAAGCATCTCCTGGGTTCTTCCAACTGCAAAAGACGGAATCACCAGATTTCCGCCCCTGTCAAAAGTTCTCTGGATGATCTCAGCCAGCGTCTCCGGATAATTCGGACGTTCTCCATGGCTTCTGTCACCATAGGTAGATTCCATAACAACATAATCTGCATCTTTAATATAAACCGGATCTTTGATCAGTGGTTGATTTATATTTCCAATATCTCCGGAAAATACGATTTTCTCAGTCTTATCATCTTCTGTCATCCATATCTCAATGCTGCTGGAACCAAGAAGATGTCCGGCATCTACAAAGCGTACCTCAATACCTTCAGCTGGTTTGATAGTCTTATCATAAGGACATCTGACAAAGTTACGAAGAACTCCCATGGCATCTTCCATTGTATATGCAGGAATGAATTCCGGTTTACCTTCTCTTCGCCCCTTACGGTTTCTCCATTCCGCCTCAAACATCTGGATATGCGCGCTGTCACGAAGCATAATATCGCAAAGATTACATGTTGCTTCTGTTGCATAGATCGGTCCCTGATATCCCTTGGCATACAATGCCGGAAGATTCCCGGAATGATCCATATGCGCATGTGTCAGAAGTACAAAATCAAGATCTCCCGGAGCTATAGGCAGATCCTTGTTCTCATAATAATCCGGCCCCTGCTCCATACCATAATCTACCAGAAATTTCCTTCCTGCAGCTTCCAGATAATAACAGCTTCCGGTCACTTCATGCGTTGCACCGATAAATGTTATCTTCATGCACAAGCCCCCTTCTGTCCGTCTATTTACAATAGTAATACAAATGATAGACATTTCGTTTATTAACGGTTAATTTATTGTATTTATTATACATGAGTTTCGTGATTTTTAACAGTCTTTTTGTGGAATATATATGATTTTTTATGTTGATTTTCTTTAGAATTTAAAGAGATTGTGAGATTTAATGAGAAAGGTTATTTTTTCAGATTTTTTCAAGATTCCCCCAGCGATGGTAATGTAAGTTTACTGGATTTTTTTATTTTGGGGTTGAGGCATCGCTGGAGGATGGTGATGAGCTTTTACTTACTTAACTAAGACACCTTTTGTTACTGTTCTTATAACTTCTTTGCTTCCATCTTTAGCTGCATGATAACCTCTTACACGATAGTAATACCCACTTGGAACAATTACATTAATATCTTTGGTTAAATTACTTACATTTGATGCTGTAAAAGACCAAGTCTTATATGCAGAATACACTCCGTCTACTTTCCGCTCCAAAGTTAAATTTAAATATACTTTATCGCAATTATGATGACACTGGGTAATTCCCGATACTAACACCTTATTACTAGCTAATTTTTTTACTATGGATGTTCCAAAATTAATATTATTCCCTCTTAAAACACTATATACCGTATCTTCTGCAAAATCAGTCTCGGTCTCTAAATCAGTCATCGTATCTTCTGCCATTACAGGAACAAAACTTACAAGGCTAAGGCAAATTATCATACTTACAATTCCTAATAATTTCTTTACTTTTCCTTTCATACTTACTCCTTTTCGTTCCCAGTATAACTTACTCTAATAATACGATACGTATATATTATTTTCTCTTTAAAAATATGTATTATCAATTAACTTTAAAAATTCTCTTTTATTCATTTTTCCGCTAACTTGATAAAATATATTATCTTTAGTCCAATATGCTGCATAATTTTCTTTTTCATCATTTTTATCTTTAACTTTTATTATTTTTATTTCAACTCCATCTTCTTTCTTGTGTATAATTTCCAATAATTTTCCGTCTAATAGTTGATTACCACTTTTTCTACCATCATTATAGCTATTCATATATACACTGATAATTGTACTTTTATAATTGTATTCCAACCAAGCATATCCAGCTTTCTCATTTACCTTATAATCTTTATATGTAAATCCAACTGGTCTATACATAAGTTGAGGCACTAACTCTGTATTTAATTTATCTTTTATATCATCAATTGCCATTCGCTCAGCCTGATCGGCATCCAATTCTTCATTTGTCACATCATTATCAATGCTAATACTAGTATCATTCCCCGTCCAAAGCTTAACTGTGTCAATAAAATAACTCCTATTAGCCTGACTAGTCATACTAGCTGCAAACACACCTGCAGCGCATACCAATACCGCAGCTGCTACACGTGCAATCCTATCTCTCTTTTTGGGCTTTGCAGGCAGATAAACAATTTTCACTTTCTCTGCTTCTTCTGTCTTTTCGTTGATTTCTTTATGATCATCAGCATTCTCGCTGTCATTTTCTTCTTCATAGATGCCGTCTGCTTTCAGTCTCTCCACAAGTCTTGCATACGCAGCCCGGGCTTCTTCTTCGGTTTCGCCATCATCAGGAATATTACCATCTGGAAACATGATTTTTTCCATTTCGTCAATTTCTTTGTTATATTCCTCAGCCAACCATTTTTTCAGTTCTTCATCGCTGAAATTTCCCATTATTTTTTCACCTGTAAATCTATCTTTCCTTGACAATTTCTCCGTTAGAGTTCATATTTAATGATAATATATGACTATTCAGGAGGAATCCAAATGAAACACATCGTACTTACCGGCGGTGGTACTGCCGGCCATGTAACCCCTAATATTGCTTTGATTCCAAGACTCCAGGAGCTTGGTTACAAAATTTCCTATATCGGTTCCTATGAAGGAATCGAAAAAAAGCTGATCGAAGAGCTTGGTATCCCCTATTATGGAATTTCATCAGGAAAACTAAGACGTTACTTTGATCTCAAGAATTTTTCTGATCCATTCCGTGTACTGAAAGGCTTCAGCCAGGCCAGAAAAATTCTGAAACAGCTGAAACCGGATGTTGTTTTTTCAAAAGGAGGCTTCGTTACAGTTCCTGTAGTAATCGCAGCCAACCGTTTGAAAATCCCGGCACTTATTCATGAGTCTGACATGACTCCCGGACTTGCCAATAAGCTTTGTCTTTCTTCCGCAACAAAAATATGCTGCAATTTCCCGGAGACAGCATCTAATCTTCCAGCAGACAAGGCCGTTCTTACCGGAACCCCAATCCGTCAGGAACTTCTGTCCGGAAATGCAGAAGCCGGACGTAAATTCTGCGGATTTAATGCTGATAAGCCTGTTCTTATGGTTATCGGCGGCAGTCTCGGAGCAGCTTCTGTTAATGATAATGTCCGCAAGATTCTTCCGGAACTTCTGAAAGAATTCCAGGTTGTGCACCTCTGCGGAAAAGGAAAAACTGACGAAAGCCTAAAAGGAACTACAGGATATGTTCAGTATGAATACATTAAAGACGAACTGCCAGATCTGTTCTCTCTTGCTGACATTGTAATCTCCCGCGCAGGAGCTAATGCAATCTGTGAAATCAGTGAACTGCATAAACCAAACCTTCTGATTCCTCTCTCAGCTAAGGCCAGCCGAGGTGACCAGATTCTCAATGCACGTTCTTTCGAACGTCAGGGATTTAGTATGGTCCTCGAGGAGGAAGAAATCACAGAAGCCAAACTTCTGGATACCATTCGCCAACTTTATACAAACCGCCAGAAATATATTGATGCAATGGCAGGTAACGGTCACGTAGACTCCATCCGTAAGATCACAGATCTTATCGAAGAATGTGCTCGCTCCTGACAATAATATTTCTGAATGAAAGGCTCTGCCATCTCCTTTTTCAGGACTGGCAGAGTTTTCTTTTATTTGTAGGCTTTTTCATACTCTTCTTTTAACCATCGTTTCGCTTTATAAATCCTGTTATTCACACCGCTCTTCGTCAGTCCGAACTCCTCCGCTACTGCTTCAACAGAAACATCCATGAACTTTACCTGAATCAGTATTTCATAATTCAATGGCTGCTCTACACGGAATCTTTCCAGTATCATATGCATAAATTTATTTTCTTCCTGTCGCAATATCTGATCTTCTGCATTTACATGAATTCTCCGATCCAGGATTGATGCGGTCTCATCATGACAGGAGAATTCATGTTTTGTACTGGATTTCTTTTTATAATCCATTGCTTTGTTTACAGCAGCTCTCCGTATCAGCGCATACAACATCTTTTCATTTTCGAAATTCAGCTCATTTCTCATGGTGTACATTTTATAAAGTACTTCCTGACTGATATCATCTGCCATATACCAGTCATTCAGAATTCCATATGCATATGATTTAGCTACTTTACGATATTTCAAATAAAAATCTTCATAATCAATTTTGTTCATTTTTTCTCTTTAGTAAATTGCAGTTACTCTTTCACTTTATGCAGAATTTCTTCCTTATCCTCATCACTGAGATTTCCTGGAGTCCAGTTTAATCCTACACCGTCTCCTTCATATCTTGGAATCAGATGCATGTGGAAATGAAATACTGTCTGTCCCGCAATTTCTCCATTATTCTGAACAATATTGAAGCCATCACAGTTCAGTGCATCTGTCAGTTTCCCTGCCATTTTTTTTGCAAGGATCATTGCTTTTCCCGCAGTTTCATCTGGCAGCTCATAAATATTTGCTGCATGTTTCTTTGGCAGAATCAGAGAATGACCTTTGCTTGCAGGTCCAAGATCCAGAATTACACGAAATTCCTCATCCTCATAAAGTGTTGCTGATGGAATCTCTCCGTTCGCTATTTTACAAAATATACAGTCTCCCATTTTTGTATCCTCCTCTTCTGAAAATAAATTTCTAATTATTCTTATTTTGTCGTATTTTCTCGATTTTTTCAATACTGTTCTTGTTGATATTTGAAATTTCTGATGTTAATATTTTCCCGAGGTGATAATATGTGCAACGACAATACAGTTGACAAACTAAAAAATGAATTTCATTATACTCTTTCAAAATTTTCTCACGAGATCCGAAACCCTATAACACTTATTAACAGCGGTCTTCAGATGATCGCATCTGCCCATCCTGAAGTTCAGGAATATAAACATTGGGACGATATCATGGATAATCTTGATTACGTCAAGGATCTTCTTGATGAACTCTCTGCTTTCAACAATGCAAACCGTATCACGCCTAAAAGTACTGATGTCTGTTCTTATCTGAAAACAATCCTTTCCTCTGTCAAACCAACTCTGGATTACCTCGACATCACGCTGGAGACAGATATCCCCGATTCTCTTCCTGTTATGATGCTGGATCAGATCAAGATCCGTCAGATGCTTCTTAATCTTCTGAAAAATGCCTGGGAAGCGGTTCCAGTCCCCGGTGGAAAAATAACTGTGTCTGCCTGTCCGAAAAATCCCGGTATTTCTATTAATATTCAGGATAATGGGTGTGGAATCTCCCCGGAACAACAGGCAACTATTTTCCAGCCATTCTTTACAACAAAAGAATCCGGAACCGGCCTTGGCCTTCCCATTGTAAAACAGATCGCAGAAGCACACAATGGATCTATCTCCTTAGAAAGCTCTCCGGATCACGGAACTATTTTCCATATTTTTCTGGGATGATAAACTATCACTGCTGTCAGAAAACCGCATACCAAGCCGCCTGCATGAGCCGCATTATCCACACCTTCACTTGCGAATCCAAAATAAAGAGAAAATGCTGCCATGATAAGCATCTGGCGTATAGTAAGATCTGCGACTCTTCCTCTGTGTCGCATAATCACATAGATCATACCTCCCATAAGTGCAAAAACAGCTCCTGAAGCCCCTGCTGACACCGAATAATCCCCTGTATGTATATCCCAGAACAGCGAGATAAGATTGCCACCCAGACCGCCTGCAATGTAAATCAGCAAAAATTTCAGTTTGCCCACAGCTGGTTCCAGACGCTGTCCAAGTACAAACAACACAAGTATATTATTAATAAGGTGGGGCGCGCCAAAATGCAGAAACATACTAAAAAAAACACGATACCACTCTCCCTGTTCCAGAATCAGCGGTGCATAACAAGCTCCACATTCCAGCATATGCTGTCCATTTTCTGAGCCTCCAGTGAATTCCACTATCAGAAAGATCAGTATATTTAACAGAATCAATAAGGCAGTCACAGGCTCTTTTTTTATTTCTTCCACTTATAACCTCTTTTCCACTTTTGATGAATTAACAGATTTCTGGATATTTTAACAGATTTTTGATATCTGTACAACCTGCGCCCTTCTATATAATACGACAAAAAGCTCTCATTTTCTCTCTGTTATTTCAAAAAAATATAGCGAGCCTGCGAGAAATCCACTTCATCTTCATCTTTTAACAGGTAATCTTCCCCTGTTTTCAGCATCTGACCATTTACAGATGTTCCATTTCTGGAATTCAGATCTGTCAGATAATATTCTCCATCCCTCTTTCGTATTTTGGCATGAATCCGGCTCACTGTAGGAATACTGATGACCACATCTGCCGCTGTCTCCAGTTTTCCGATTACAGTAATATCCTGCTCCAGATAAATCGTTGCAAGTTCTCCTGGCTCTCTGCTCACCAGTGTAGCCGGGCCTTTTACCACACCAGAAGAAAGGACCACAGTTTCACCAAATCCCTCTGAAACATCTTCTGTTTTCTTTCTCTTCTCTATAGTCTCTGTCAGCTTTTCACTTTTTATATTACCCTGGCTTCTTTTTTCCGTTACATCTGTTCTCCCGGCAATTACTTTTTCCATCCCTTTTTTCATTTCATTCACTTCATAAGCCTGCTGCACAGTTTCCTTCTGTCCATCATATCGCATATCCGTACTTTGGTTTTTTTCTTCTGCACCAACGTCTTTCTGTTTTTTTTCGAAGAATTTTTTATATAAAATATGCCCTGACATTCCCACTACCATCAACAGCAAAACTACCCCAAGAAAAACTTCTGTATTCATTCGTGGAAGATATCCTCCAGCCATTCCTATGGTAATGCCAAGTAAAATCAGAAGTGCTCCCGTAAATCCAGCCACAGATTTCCATATTTTATCAGTTTTTGTTTTCTTAGTTTTATCTTTCTTTTTATCTCTTTTTCCTGTTTTCTTTTCTGTATTTTCATTGCTTTCTCTGTCCCAGCTTCCACTTCCCCATAAATCTTTCTGCTGGTCTTCTTTTGCCACATCAGTCTTCTCCGACTCCTTTATCGTTTTCTTTTCATAGTCCATAAAATCAGACTCTTTGCCTTCCCGCACTTTATATAATTCTTTTTTGATATGCTCCAGATGAAAACTGTCCTCCAACGCCCGGCGATATACACCATATCCCAGCATAACTGCCTTTCCGTCCTCATGATCCAGTTTAGGCAGAAAATATTCTGCAAGATTCTGAAACTGTTTCTGCACCTCTCCATGAAATCCCGGAAGATAACAGAAACGGACATTTTTCTTTTCTGCATCCATATAAATATATTCCGGCTCCAAAATCAGCTGACAGGGATTTAAAAGGTACTCTGACATTTCTTCCATCACCTGTATAAATCCTCCAAGGATCACCTGAAGCTCCTCTATCCCAAGTTTTTTGTCTTCAAAAAGTGCGGTGAGCGAGTGTCTGGAAGTCACATCATAATACACCATAAATTTCCCATCCATTCCCTGTATCCTGCACTGAAGAAGATCCGGAACTGCATTTGCTACGATCATTCGCACCTGATAAGAATCTGTGTCAATTGCATCTTCCCCTGTCAGGATCAGATAATTATGGTTCATATCTCTTTTATATTCCGATTTCATTTTACTGCGTCACCTCTTCCACCGCATTCCTGACACTTTTCACTTTCCGTATCCATCCAACCGGCCGCAAAGGTACTGCCTTTCCAACTGCCTTCACTTTCCATTTCAGTCCCAGAAATCCCACTGGTATCTCCATTCTGTATGTCACCTGCACACTCTTCCCTGCGCTTGTCTGCATGCTGAAATTCTCACCGACTGGCAATCCTGTACTTCCCAACATCCTGCCCTGAATATCTGCTTTTTCATAAACTTTCCCATTTTTACTGTATCCTTCCATGCTTCCGCTGACTGCGGCTTCATAGGCAGCAGCAGTCAGCCACGCTCTGTTATGTACAAAAAAATTCAGATACAAAACTCCCATCAGTACCAGAAAAATCACAGGCATCAAAAGTGCTGCTTCTATTGTAAAACTCCCTCGTTTTACTTTCTTCATAAAAACATCCCTCCCAGATAACCAGCCAGCAGAAAAGGCGCAAAAGGTATTTCCTCATCTCGTTTCTTTTTAAACACACATAGCTGAAGTCCCGCATAAATTCCGCATAAAAGAAGTGCCAGACAAAGAATTCCCAATAATTCTCCCACGCTTAAAACAGAACCCATAGCAAGAATCAGCAGGCCATCTCCCATCCCCATTTTCCCTCTGCTCAGTACAGACATTACTGCAACCACACCTCCGACCCCCATAGAAAGCAGACCATCTGGATATACACTTTTATCTTTTATTCTCCACAAAATCCCTCCTGCCAGAAACAGGCATAATACCGGAAAACAGATCTCTCGTTTTCGTATGTCTGTCCATGTATTGATTCCTAAAAACACCGCCATACACATTTCACCGCTACTCATATTCTCTGTATCTCCTCTCAGCCACACCGCCCACAGGCACTCATTTCTCCGAAAACTTCTGATTCCTTTACCATACGTACAGATCTTTTTAATCCGCTGCAGCTTTCTCTGTTATGAAACCGGTTGCTTTTTTTCGTTATATACACCACCCCTGCCGGTTCCTGCCCCCGGCTGCACAATTCGCAGGCCTGATATTTCTCTCCATAAGTGTTTTTTATCGTTTTTACAGATGAACCTGAAATCTGCTGTACAGAAAGATTCAGATAACTGCAGCCAAGTTTCCGGTGATAAACAGTTCCTGATTCTGTCACGTATACCATAGGCTGATTTTCTGTTCCATTCTTACTTTCTTCATACTGAACTCCTGTCCAGGCATGAACTTTTACTGTATTATGAAACCAGATCTTTGGAAGCGGAATCAAACCTCCTACAGGCTGATATCCATATACATCCGGTAATACAATATTCTCCGTTGTTGATTCCCCTGTCCCATATGCATACATCCCGGCTTCTTTGGCATTCTGGCAAAGCTTTGTCAAATGTTCCGTCTGAATCTTATAGATATCCATAAAAGACAGCATGGTGATCACTCCGAAAAAGAAGAGTGGCAGTACAAGGGCAGTCTCAACTGTAAGACTTGCCCTTTGTATTTTCGCCCGAAAGGTACACAGGGATACTTTTCCAGAAAGTAAATTCCTGATCATCGGGGGAAACAGGAAATATCTTCTTCTCGGAGAGCGCCTTTCTCTTTTTTGATCCAGTCTGTCTATCTGATTACTATCATTCTTTTCTTTCTGAAAAAGCATCCCTGCGCACCTCTCTTTCCACTACTCATAAGCATACTGTCTTATAACTGTAAATGTTTTCTTCTTATTCGCTTTTACATCTGCCGATGCTTCAAGTGCAACGATACAGTGATCCATACGAAACTTCGGTCTGTTTCCTTTATCCCGGATCGTACATTCGATCATGTCCATTCCTCTTGTTACTTTATGCTGCTTTCCTTTTGCCATGAGCATCACCTGAAGATAATCCTCATAAGACATCCCACCCCTTGAATCTTTTCTTTCTGAATCCAGACTGTTCAGAATACCTGACAAATTCTTCAGAGAAAGCTGCCATCCAGCTGCAGTCTTTACAAGCGGTACATGTCCTCCTGCAAAAAGTTCTCTCACATCCAGAATACTTTCCGCAAACGCCCAACAAAACATTAATGCTGCTTCAATCACAACCGCTGCCGGCGGAATCAGAAAACTGGATGCAACAGCAAGAGAAAGCGCCTCTATCTGAATACGTTTTCCACCGTCTGAAACAAGATAGGCCATATTTACTCCCTGTCTGATCAAAAGAAGCTTCGTTGCCACAGATTTCAGATTTTCCCGGTCACTGTTTTTTCCTCCAAGAATATATTCAACCTGATATCTTAACCCTGATGAAGCCGGCCGAGTATAATTTCCCAGCTTACTGAGCAGATACTGTCCAAAAAGGATTCCAGAAGTATACGAATTATCGTACTGTAGATTTGTATTCATTTCCATACCGGTCTGCAGTTTTCTTCCGGAAGCCAACTCTTTTTTATTAACAAAAGCATCTGAAATTCCTTTTTCTGTTGGAATAACAATATCCAGAAGTCCCATTTTTCGTACTTTACGAATAACCGGAATTGGATTCTCTACTTCCGTATTCACACCGCCTGTAAAATCATCTACGCTTCCTCCATCGCCAAATTCGCCGGAATCTATCTGATTCTGCTGCTCCTTTTCTGCCTCCTCACTTTTTTTCGCAGCATCAGCAATTTCAGAATCATAAGATTTTAATGATCCGCCGTTCTCGGCCTGCTGACCTTTTTTTTCCGCTTCATCTGTTTTTTTCTGCTGATCCCTTAATTTTCCAAGAAGGATCTGTACCCCCTGACTTCCCAGAGTCTCTCTCATATTCTTCACAGCCTGCTGATAAAAAACTTCACCGTTTCCATCTGTCAGAAGCTGATATCCATTGAGCCCGCCCTGAAGAAGATTAAGCTTCTGACTGTTCTGCTTTAATACAGGTTTCATATAGGATTGAAAATTATCGTACACTGATGCCATATCCAGTTCCTCTTTTCCGCCTGCATACAGGGCAAACAGGTCATAATCTTTCAGAAGAGTTCGGTCATACTGGCCAAACAGAGAATAAAGTCCAATATCCATGCTGTTAAGTATCTGGGTTCTGGCAGCTGCCATCCGCACAGATTCAATGCTGGCACATACAAGAGAAAGTATGAGGCTCAAGATCAGAGCCAGAAAAATGGTAATGCTGCCTTTTTTAAGTATTTTTGCCAAGGGGCACTTCTCCTTTCCAAAACGGCTGATCAGAACTCACCGTTTTTTATTTTTATCAGATCGCGTTGCTCTGTTTTGTGATTTTTGAGAGGATCTTTTTTACGAGAGATGTGAGCTGTTCCTTAAAGATGACGACCAGACTGATCAGAACTACCAGAATCAGGATAATCTCCACAACTCCTACTGCATCCTCTTCCACTGCAAACTCTTTCATATATTTCCACAGATTTTTCATTTGTCACCTCACTTTTCTATTCTTATGAACAATTACGCTCCACTGTAGAAGGAAAGACCGGCTGGAAGCATAATTACAGCCATTACCACAAGAAGCATCAGGATCATTGGCAGAAGCAGTTTTGTAGCTGCTGCCTCCCCCAGTACTCTTGCTTTTCTTTTTCTTTCCTCCCAGGCTTCTACAGCCTCTTTTTCCAGCAGATCAGACAGATACCTGCTTCCTTTCTGAAGGTTCTGGATCAGAAGCGTTGACAAAGTTTTGTATTTTACCTGTCCGCACCGTTCTCCGAATCTCCGGTAGGCCTCTGCTTCGGAAATCCCACTGTCCATCTCATAACATGCTGTCCGGATCTCTTCGTAAGCTGCACGTTTACTTCCATCTTCTCTCTTTCCATAATCTAAGGCAATTTTCTGAAATGCTTTTCTCGCAGTTAAACCCGCCTGAACCAGAAGGGTAAATTTCATGATCAACCCCGGATAATCCATCAGCATCTGCTCTCTTCGTTTTATCTGAACAGTCTGTTCTTCCCTTTTTTTTGCAATCACCAGTGCTGCTGCCGCGATCAGGCCCAGCCCTGAAATCAGACTTCCCGTAGTATCTTTTGGCTGCTGCCATTCCAGATGTTTGCCCTTCCACTCATCCGGAAGATAGTAATATCTGGGATCATTCTTTTTCTGGTTGTACTGTACGATCATATCCTGCAGTTCTTTCTCTCGCTGCTGCTCCTTACTCAGTTCTTTATTTGTTTCCGGCTCTTCGCCCGATTCTTCCGTCTCTTTTTCCGGTATCTGCACATACAGTGTACCGGCTTCTTTTCCGTCTACAGATACCATGAATTTCTCTTCATAAACACCTGTCTCCTCTTTTTCCATACGGTATCCGGATGAATACACCGTACCACCACCGCTCTGAAATGTCAGAAGCATTCCTATGATATTTCCAGCAAGTGCCACCAGTACAAAAAGCTTCTGTCCCTCTGCATTATCTGCCCACGGAGGCAGTCTTCCCAGCTTTCCCGCAAGAAAAGCTCCGAGAATCACCATAAATATCACAATATGTACCCACATTATCAACACCTACACTTCTATATCTACGATCTTTACACCAAGCCAGTACGAAAATCCATAAATTGCCATACAAACTGTCATTGCACAAACTCCAAAAAAATTCCCATACAATACATCCATAAATCCCGGAGAAGTCAGTTTCAGATAACAGATAATACCAGCCGGCATTATACTCATAATCATCTGCTCCGATTTTTTCGCAGCCAGCGTTGCCTCAATCTCTTTTTTTACCTCTATCTTATCGCCAAGCATTCTGGCAACTTTCTGAATTACTTTGGTCATGTCTCCACCAGTCCGTTTCGCTGCATAGAATACTGCTGCAAAATTCTCAATATCCTCCACACCGCTTCGTTTTCCCAGGTCTATAAACAGCTCTTCCACCGGAACGCTTAAGCGGATCTGGCTCTCAATATACCTGAATTCATCCAGGATATCACTCCTGTTTTCGTAGAGTCTTCCCAGATCCTTTACAGCTGCCCGCACTGCATTTTCCGCAGAATACCCTGCCTGAACTGCTACATTCATGGATGTCAGTGCATCCCGGAACTGGTAATTTAACTCCCGCTTCTGCCTGGCAATACATTTTTTCTTTTGCATTTTCAGGTACAGGACTGGTACCGGGATCATAAACAGCAGTGCCAGAATGTTCTGATAAAACAGATAATCGGCTGCAGCGCATACGGCAGTTCCCTCCAGAAGATACTTTCCAGTCTCCTTCGCCGTAAAATGATATGTCCTGTAATCTTTCCTCATAACTTCCCATTCCTGCTTCTTTCCTTTCCGCTCTTTCATAACTTCATTCCCGCCCGTTCCAATTTTTCACAATGCAAAAGCTCCCCTGCTTTTACAAGTCCATTCTTTTCTTTCCATTGATACAATGGATGTGTCTGGATCTCTCCATTCTCAAATCCGCATACCTCTGTGATCTCCAGAAGTTTTCTGCTTTTATCACGCATTCTTCCAAGGTGTACCAGAATATCCACCCCTGATGCGATCTGCCTCCGAATTGCTTCCAGTGGAAGATCGATTCCCATCAATGTCATGGTCTCTATCCTGGAAAGCATATCCCGGCTGCTGTTGGCATGAAGTGTGGAAAGACTGCCATCATGACCTGTATTTAATGCCTTTATATGGACTACCTATGTTCCCATCATGCAGAAATACAATATCTGTACTTAATATACACTGTATAT
>OLPW01003056.1_pt1 | contig 13745 bp, 16 predicted proteins | sample 1672161 | NCBI WGS metagenome assembly OLPW01 (sample SAMEA3136654, study PRJEB25190) | human gut metagenome
AGTATGAAGGAAAGTTCTATAAGGTTGGAACTGTGAGGCAGGAAGTAAAGGATACCAAGGTCGAAGATGACAGCTTTTATCTTCTCACTCTTGCAGCAGTTGCTAAAGAACTTAAAAGAAGAGGTCTTGCAGAGGCAAAGGTATTCCTTGCTGTAGGACTGCCACTTACAAGATTTGGAGCTGAGAAGAATGACTTTATCAAGTACCTTACAAAGAATAAGCGTGTAAGCTTCAAATATGAGAAGGGAAAAGCAGAACATGATCATGGAGAAGTTCAAGGAATGGCTGTTTGCAGAGCCGGAGCGAAGACAGAAGTATGTGGAATATTACAATGAGACATTCCAATGCCAAGATACCGCTCCAATGAGCGTGATGAAAGCAACGGCGTGATCTATAAGGATGTGTGCAACCCTATCACAGCAGAGTTTCGAGAGGAACTCTATACCAATATCCTTGATGCCTATGCAAGAATCAAGGAACCGGAGAAAGAGGAAACACAGAAGTAGGACAGAACGCAGGAAATGCCAGGGTTTTCCGTAACTGTGACACCTTATGAGAGGGAAGGCAGTAACATCAAAGGATTTGCCTGTATTTACTTTGAAAATAGTTTCATTGTAAATAACATCAATATCGTGCAGGGAAAAGGGAAAATCTTTGTATCAATGCCATCTTATAAGACAAAGCAGGTGGATGAGCAGGGCAAGCCAATCTATCAGGATGTCTGCTATCCGGTCACAAAGGGTTTCAGGGAAAAACTCTATAATGAGATTATTTCAGAATATGAGAAAGCAAAGGATAAGAGCAATGAAAAGGCGAGGGAGAGTGCTGAGAAACATCATGGCAATCCCGATAAAGAAAAGGACAAAGAGGCTACACCCTTTCGATAATCAGTAATCAGGGTACAGGGGCGGTCAAGGCTGCCCCATTTACAGAATGGAGGAAACAGAATGGATATGGAAGCAGGAAAAACACTTACCAATGAGGATGTTATAAGGGAACTTCTCGAATTACTAAAGAAAAATGCCATGAAAGAGCAGGCAAACGATGTATTTGAGATATGCAGCTATGTGGATGGACTGGAGAAAAAGATTGATTCCATGACGGAAGAACTCACCAATATGCAGAATCAGATCAAAGAAATGCAGGAAGATACACTTGTCAATAATGCTAAAAAGGCATTGTCGGAAGCACAGGAGCGACTTAATGCCAGATGTGAGCAGATAAAGTCGCAGGTATTGGAAGTGAAAGCACAGGTCAAATCTACAGCAAAGAGCATAGTTGATGAAGCAAAGGAAAAGGGAAGAGCTGCATTATACAGGGTGTCGGAGTTCTTAGGAATTAAGAAAAGACTTCTTGATATCCGAGAAAATGTAAGAGGTGCAATCAAGACAACGGATAAGGATATAGCAAAGACGGCACTTCTTGCAAAAGGATTTCGAGAAGCCGGGCAGACAGCAGCCAATGCGTTTCGTACTTTTGATGACAAGCCAGAGGTGGATTACTCACAGAAAGAGCAGAAACATCTCATTACAAAGGCGGTGCTTGCACCTATGAAAGCAGTGAAAAAGATGCTTGTATCAATGGAGCTTCATCTGGATGCATCTATTGATAAGCTGGATAATCTGGCTATGAATGTGCAGCTTGATAAGGAAAAGCATATGGAGAATGAGAAGGAGCAGGAACAGACAGAACCGGAGAGGGCAGAAGCTGAGCAAGTAGAAGCAGAGATTGTATATGCACCAATGGTCGCTGAAACGCATGAGTATCAGTATAATGCAGATGCATTTGAGGCTAGAGGTGTAGATGAGGTGAAGCATGAAGCGGCACATAAGGAAGTATCGAAGGTAAGGGAAGATAAAGCCAGATAGTTTTGAGGACGTGGGAGAGATTCTGCGTCCTTTTTTAATGCGGATAGATATAATATGATGAGAAAATGGGCTGATGAAGCAACTAAAACAGCAGTATGGGAAGTGTATAAGTTCATTCACGTGAATACTGTTGCACCTTTTGGAACTTTCAGGACAAAAATAAGGAAATGGAAGAAAATTGTGTAGTAATCTGAAATATGGGAAATATCACAAAAAGCGAATGAGAATTTTGTGGTGGGTTACACGTTTAACCTTTGTAAAAACAATATTTCTATTGTAATATTGAACCAGAATATTAAAAATCAGTAATCAATGTGATGTAGAACAAAGGAGAAAACACATGAATAAAGAAATGACCATAAATGGGAAAAGCTATACAATAATTAAACTGCTAGGAAAGGGTAAAGGTGGATATTCTTATTTGGCAGAGTCTGGAAATAACAGGTATGTTTTGACGCAGATACATCATGAACCATGTGATTATTATCAGTTCGGAAACAAGCTTACTGGTGGTATGCGTTCCTGCTTCCGGGAGCAATCGCAATTTTGTGTTTTTTGTCACACAGAAAAGAAGAAAACGCCGGGAAATACTATTCGGTATTTTCTATGCCTGTAAACCTTTCGAGATTTGAATTTGCTAAGGGCATTATCTTAGTCGAAAAACTGCTTGTTTCAGCGATATTTTTAGCATTGCTTATTTCTATCAGTAATATCATTGCTCCGGCAACGGCAGTGTATTCTCTTTTACACAGCATTACAGGAAGTATCGGAATTATCCTTGCGTCTGTCTGGTAAATCCCTTTGGGACAGTGATGGCACTACTGATCACGTCGGATTGGTAGAACGGGTAGAAAATGGCCGCGTCTACACGGTGGAGGGAAACTCCGGCGATATGGTCCGGCAGAGCAGTTATCCTATCGGAGACATCAGCATTTACGGGTATGGAGTACCAAACTACTAGCCGAGATAAAAAGGTCAGCCGCTTGTAGGCGGCTGGATACATAATATTAAACTTTTTTGTGTAATTTACGATAATCACGAGGAGACATTCCTACTTTTTGCTTAAAAAGGTAGGTAAAGCTACTTTGCTGAGCATAACCAATAATAGCCGAAATTTCTCCGATTTGATAATAACTATTTATGAGAAGTTCTTTCGCACGTTCTATTCGCAAATTATTGATAAATTCTATAAGCGTTACACCACTTACAGAATGAAATAATTCAGAAAGTTTAGATTTACTCATTTGGCACATTCTAGCAATATTTTTGACATCCAAAGATTCACAATAATGTTGTTGTAAAAAATGAATTAAACGATGTATTGCTTCACGATCTGCATCACAAATACTTCTTACGGAAGGCGAAAGTGATTCTTGAATATGCCAGTCAACTAAACATGCAATTAGTTCAAGTGCTTTTGCTTCATAGAAAAGTTCACTTGTTGCTATAATGGGTGTATAATCGGCAATTTCTTTAAAAATAGAAATTACAGAAGGAATATTTATCGTTCCATTCATCAACGCAGCTATGCGAGGTAAATCTGAAAAATCACGATCATACAAACTGCTTAGACGAGAATTATAAAATTCTGGTGTAAAAGCAATGCTGACGCTATCAATAGAACTAGATGCTGGCAGAGTATACTCATGTTCACCGTCTGGCAAATAATATCCAAGAAGCTGCTCTTTCTGTTCACTATTTTTATCGGATACAGCCTTAGCAACTATCGGAGAACTTAAGGAAATTACTAACATTGCGGGATGATGATAACGATAGTGCATTTCTTTATAATAATTTAAATGATAAATGGTAACGGAAAAATAAGGATTAACCGGATATGTCCAAAGATAACCATTTCCTAAATCAGCATTAGGTACCATTGTAAAACCGCAACCGTTATTTTGACTGTTCGACTTTTCTGGAGTAAGCCCTAGTTGCGGAAACAAACCTTGCATAAAAGGATCTGTATTCAAATCACATTCTCTCCTTTTTAGTAAAAAATCCAATTTATTTAGGGAAACGTCCAAATCTATTATCCATGTATTGAAACAAATAAAGGTGGACGATATACTAAATAAGCGCAGTTAGCAATATCTAACTATATGGCATAAGTATATCATATTTTATGAAAAAGAACAAGGAGGGAAATCAATGCTACCAGTATATATATCATCCACCTAGTTATTAGAGGCAAAACATGTTAAAGACTAGATATTAGATAGGAGAATGGAATAATGAGTAAAGAACTAAATTCAAACAAACTAAATGGTAAAGATTTAATTAATGCAGGTATTTTCTCTGCTATTTATGTAGTAATTATTATGCTTGTTGCGTGTACTGTTGGCATGATTCCAATAGGATTTATCTTATTGACGCTTCTTGTCCCTTTACTTGAAGGAATACCAATGATGTTATATTTTTCCAAAATCAAAAAAGTAGGTATGATTATGATCCTTCAAGTAGTTATCGGGCTTGCTATGATTATTACCGGTATGGGATATGACCTTCTTATATGGGGAATTGTTACAGGGATTATTGCAGAAATTATTATGAAAGTTACGAAATATAAAAAAGGGATTGCATGTGTACTTGCTTATGCTGTATCTTGCATTTGTATTGCTGGTAACTATGTTCATTGGATTGGTGCAAGTGATGAATGGTTAGCAAGCAAAGCAGCCGGTTATGGAGAAGTTTATATGAATACCATTGCTGAATATTTCAAAATTTGGTGGGTATTTCCTGTTATGATAATTCTTTGCTTTTTAGGTGGCCTTATTGGAGGGCTTATTGGACGTAAAGTAATGAAAAAACATTTTGAAAAGAGTGGGTTAGTATAAATGGCTTCAGAATTATATCAAGAAAAGGCTTCGTCAAAGCAGCTCTATCTTGATCCACGGACCAAAATTCTGCTTTGCCTCAGTGTTTCTACAACATTAATTGCAGGTAATGGTACAGGATATTTGTTATATTTACATTATGCTCTGGCTGTCCTTCCTCTCATTTTTTTGTTGATTTTGAGAAAGTTTAAGGCTGCACTTTATTACGTTACTGTGTATGCCTTTGCTCTTTTTGTTCCAGACTTAATTATGCCATACCTTCCAAATGCAGTTAATCTTTTATTTACAGGTGTATTCGCATTTTCAACAAAACTAATACCAGGAACTATGATGGCGTATTTCTTATTTGCAACAACATCTGTCAGTGAATTTATTGCAGCAATGGATCGTATGCACATTACAAAGAAATTGTCAGTCCCTATTTCAGTTATGTTTAGATTCTTCCCTACTATAAAGGAAGAATATCGAAACGTTCAAGATGCAATGAAATTACGAGGAGTAGGTTCTGTTCGTGATCCTATGAAAATGTTGGAATATCGTATGGTTCCGTTTTTAATGAGCGTGGTATCCATAGGAAATGATTTATCTGCCTCCGCATTGACAAGAGCATTAAACTCTCCGAATAGAAGGACGAATGTATGCAATATAGGTTTTACATGGCGTGACGTAATAACATTTATAGGAATTTTCTTTTTCTTTTCCTTGTATTTTAGCATTATGTTATGGCAAGGAGGTACAGTATGATCAAGTTTAATAACGTAGATTTTACATATCAAAATGCCCAAAACGGAGCAGGTGTTCATAATATCACTCTTTCTATCCCACAAGGGCAGGTTGTTCTTTTATGTGGAAGTTCTGGATGTGGGAAGACTACTTTAACAAGAATGATTAATGGACTAATTCCTCACTTTTATGAAGGAGTAGGTAATTGCGAAACTCAAATTTGCAATATGAGAGCAGTTATCCACAATCAATGGAGATGATAAATGCAGAAACGTTAAATGACGAGATATTTTAGGCACACTTAAATAAGCCATAGGCTTTATTAAATTGGTAAGTCCTATGCTATGAGAGGTTTTACGCTTCGAATGTATTCATGATGGTTGATTTTGTCTGCAAGAACAACAGTAATGAGTTGTGTGATACCGGCAAGAATTAGATCTGCATGCAGAGTCTTTTCATTTTGAGTCCGGCGCCCTGCAAGACACAGATTATCCTTGATGTGATTGATATCTCTTTCCACTACAGTCCTGATTTTATAGGTATCATCCCATTCTTCGGTTCCACGGATTGTCCCGGGATAAGCACGAAGGTTCTTTTCAGGATATATGTATACCATGCGACCGCATTTGGAGGAAGTACACGGGTTTTCACAAAAACATTGGCGATGTGCTTTTCGAGTCGTCTTGTCATAGACCCATTTCATTTTTGGACAGACAAACTTGAAAGTTGGTATACCGCTTCGTAAGTTTGATTTACTGCCCTCGGGTTTCATAGGCAGAGAAGGGTCGTGAGGGCAACAGGGAACACCATTTTCATTAATGGAATAATCCTTATTTTCAAGACCCGATCTAGCATTCAGAGGGATATAAGCTTTCAAGAAATGTCTATCATCACCGAAGGTGTCACCGGTAAGGAGGCTCTTATAAAGCTCAACGGTATCAAAAGCCGCATCTCCGAGGAAGGTTTTCGGATTAATTAGCGGATGTTTGGAAAAGAAGTCTTTCAGTGTTGGAATCAAAAGCTTTGAATCATGAACACATTTATCTTCGTCAGGGGAATCGGATTTCTTTTCGACAACGATATCAGGATGTGAAGCCATAAAGTTTTTGTTATAAAAAGATATGTGGCGGATGATGCCCAGTCCGTTGGTGACAATGCCGAACTTGAAGACATAGCAAAAATGCCCATTGATATAGAGCTGCTTAATCTCAGGATTAGCAGAAGCATGAGAAGGCATGGAACCATAAGCAGCCTTATAAGGATCATAGGATTTATCAAAGCCCTGAGCTTTCGCATATGCCTTAAGCTGCTTGATGATCCTGTTCGCATACTTGGGATTATTTTCGGTAACAAATGCTTCGATGCCGGAAGAATCAAAGATGGTCATATCTGCTTTTGCAGAGTCAATCGCCTGGCAGATGGGTTCAGTAACATCAACAAGCTTATCGAATACGAACTGTAAGTCATCTAAAAAGTCCTGTTTGAAACGTGTGATTTTGGAAGCGTCAGGGACTTTGGTAAAGCCGCAGAACTCACGAAGCGGTTTTGAATAGGCGAGAAAAGTCAAGAGAAGCTGATCTGTAGGGATAGAGAAAATACGTTGTATAATCAAAGCCCACAGGAAAGCTTGCAAAGGGTATTTACGGGTTCTGCCCGTCGATGCATAGAAATGATTTCTGAAAGAAATCGGAATAAACTCATCAATATCGATATGGGTTTCCAATAGAGAAAGAAACGCAGGTTTGTCATTTTCAAATTTTTCCTGGCAATCTGAAAAAATATCTGCCAAAGAAAGCTGTTTATATGGTATCATAGGTATCAGAATAACTCCTTTCCTGGATAGTTGATTTTAGTTTTTGGCAACTCTATTATACCATATCCGGTGAGGAGTTATTTGTTTTTCGGTAACAAAAAATGCCGTATTTATGCGGCTTTTGGCGTTTCGCAAACGCCTATTATGAAGGAGAAATGAAAGGAGATGTCACTGTTTGTGGTATGTTGACCGCAGACAGTGACTTATATGAAATTGCTCCATTTGTAGGAAGTGTATTTCAAAATCCTAAATCTCAATTTTATACGGTAAAAACAGATACTGAGATTGTTTTTGGGTGTGAAAATGTTGGAATGCCAAAAAAACAAATACTTTCAAATTTTGAAAATACAGTTAAAGAGTTGAATATATCAACTCTTTTAGGAAAAAGCTTGTTTTCTCTTTCAGGAGGAGAAAAACAAAAAATAGCATGTGCTTCTGTGGCTGCGTTGTTCCCTTCTATTATTGTGATGGACGAACCGACTTCCAATTTAGATATGAAATCTATCTCTTATTTAAAAGAGATTATCAAAAAATGGAAGAAAAGTGGAAAAACAGTTATTATTGCAGAACACCGATTATATTGGTTGATGGACTTAGCTGACAGAGTGATTTACATGGATAATGGGTATATAGTGCAAGACCTTCTTATCAACGAATTTAGGGAATATTCTGAAAACGATTTGCACCAAATGGGCTTGCGCAATTCTATTGCATCTGAAAATAGCTTGTACAGGTGCAATGAAAGAGATACAGGGCTTACGTTTACTGATTTTAGTTTTTCGTATAAAAACGCACCACATAAGGCGTTAGACATTGAAAAACTTTCTATTCCTAAAGGCGCAATAGTAGCTGTGTTAGGAAACAATGGGGCGGGAAAAACAACATTTGGGCGCTGCCTTTGCGGATTAGAGAAAAGGTGCAAAGGTACTGTGATTTTAGAAAATCGAGAATTAACTCAAAAGCAGAGGATTGCTTTATCTTATATCGTAATGCAAGACGTAAATCATCAACTGTTTACAGAAAGTGTAATTGATGAAATTCTTCTTTCAATGGAAAAACAGCCGGGAACTTTGGAGGAAAAAGAAAAGCGAGCTATGGAGATACTACATCTACTTAAATTACAAGAATTTAGAGAGTGTCACCCCATGTCATTGTCTGGAGGCCAAAAGCAACGTGTTGCAATAACCAGTGCGTTAGGATCAGGAAAAAAAATCCTTGTATATGACGAGCCTACCAGTGGTTTAGATTACAGACACATGCTAGATGTTGCAGAAGCAATTCGGGAAATGAAAAAAGCTGACAATACTCAGTTTATTATTACCCATGATGCAGAACTTGTTTCCCATTGCTGTGACTATATTATCCTTATGCAGTCAGGGAAAATCATAAAACAAGGTTCATTAATGAATCAAGATATAAATAAAGCAGTACGGGAATTCTGGAAACAGTAATTCCCGATTGTTTAGAAAGGAAATGAAATAAATGCTAAAAAAGATATTATATTATGGAAAAGAAAACAATAAAAAAACCGTTAGGTCAATTATTGTTCTCTTTTTATCTGTGATTTTTCAAATAGCCCCTTTTCTTTTTATATATTTTATAATTGGCAAAATACTAAATCACCAGACAGTTACAATATCATTTATTATAATATGTGCAGTTGGAACTGGCATTTCATTATTTTTACAGGCGATTACATATTGTAAAGGATTAGGACTATCACATGAAGCGGCTTATGGCACTTTAATGAATTTAAGAATATCATTACAAGGTAAAATGGAAAAATTACCTTTAGGAGTCATTGAAGGTAAAGGAACAGGTACATTTAAAAAGATTTTTATTGATGATATTGACAGCTTAGAGGTCTTATTGGCTCATGGAATACCAGAGGGCCTGTCTAATTTAATGGGGATTCTGGCTGTTTATTTTTTTATCTTTATTATTGACTGGAAAATGGGATTATTGGTACTTTTTACTATTCCGATGGGTATGATACCAATGATTCTAATGTATAAAATTGGTAACAAAGGTATGGAAGCTTACTACACTGCTGGACAAGTAATGAATAATACTATTGTTGAATATGTAAACGGTATGGAGGTTGTAAAAGTATTTAATAAATCGGGTGAATCCTATGAAAAATTCAAAACCGCTATTTGTAATTATAGGGACTATACTCTTGCATGGTTTAAGGCATGTTGGCCCTGTATGGCAGCTTATAGCGCACTTATTCCATGTACAATCTTATTTGCACTTCCAGTAGGCTCATGGCTAGTATTACAAGGAATAATAGAATTATCTCAATTTGCCTTAGTATTATGTCTGGCATTAGGATTAGGTTCTCCTTTATTACGGACTATGTCATTTACTTCTGTAATGCCACAGGTAAAATATAAAATTGACGAATTAGAAAAATTAATGGATATTCCCCCTTTAAAGGAAGGTTCTGCTCTTTTTGAAGGAGAAGATTATAATATTTGCTATGATAATGTCTGCTTTGGCTATGATGAAAAAGAAATCTTACATCATGTATGTCTTAACCTAAAACCGAATACTAAAACTGCTTTTGTTGGAGAATCCGGTTCAGGAAAGAGTACACTTGCTAAACTGTTGGTCCATTATTATGATGTAAATTCTGGATCTATCTCGATAGGCGGACAAAATATCTGTGATATGAGTTTGGAAACTTTAAATAATCTTGTTTCCTATGTTTCGCAAGATAATTTTCTTTTTAATACAACTCTTATGGAAAATATACGGATTGGAAAACCCAATGCTACGGATGAAGAAGTAATAGAGGCCGCTAAAAAGGCTCAATGTATGGAATTTATTAAAAAATTTCCTGAAGGGTTTAAAACCTTAGCTGGTGATTGTGGTAATCAATTATCAGGTGGAGAAAAACAAAGAATTACGTTGGCAAGAGCTATTTTAAAAAATGCGCCTATTATCATTCTGGATGAGGCCACTGCTTTTGCTGACACCGAAAATGAAGCAAAAATTGAAGCAGCTATTTCAGAATTTGTGCATAATAAAACATTGATTGTTATTGCTCATAGATTGTCATCTATTATTAATGCAGATCAAATATGTGTATTAAAAGCCGGAGAAATTATTGGCTGTGGTGTACACGAGGAGTTATTAGAAAATAACGAGTGTTACAGGACTCTATGGGAGGCACATCAGAAAAGTCAAGGGTGGCAACTGGGTAAAGGGGGGATTTTATGATTTTGAATATGATGACCCGTATACTAAAAGTATCCGGAAAATATAAAAAACAAATTCAAATAGCTTTTATTTTTTCTGTTTTAAATGCAGTTCTTGCTAAAATGCCAATTTTATATGCAATGATTATAATAAGTAAATTATATTATGGGACAATGACTTCACTTCATGCTATATATGTCGGCATAGTAATGGTTATAACCATCATTTTGCAAATGATTTTTCAACATGCAAGTGATCGTTTACAAAGCGGAGCTGGATACTTACTATTTTCTGATAAACGAATCGAATTAGGTGAACATCTAAAGCGCTTGCCAATGGGATATTTTACAGAAGGAAATATTGGTAAAATTAGTTCCGTTCTTTCTACGGATATGCTTTTTATTGAAGAAAATGTAATGGCAAAAATAGCTAATATTTTAAGCTACGCTTTTTCCGCAATAATTTTAGTTGTATTTATGTTTATAATGGACTGGAAATTAGGAATTATTGCTACCATAACCTCTATAATTGCAATTTTAATAGGGCAAAAAATGAATAAAGTATCCCTAAAGGAAGCGGAAGTACGTCAAGAACAGAGTGAGCATTTAACAGAGGCGGTATTGTCGTTTGTAGAAGGAATTTCTGTTATTAAAAGTTATAATCTTTTGGGAAACAAGTCAAAAGAGTTAAGCGAAAATTTTCGCCAATCAAGAGATAAAAATATACAGTTTGAAGAAATGGTTACACCCTGGATGCGTGGCCTAAGCTGGTTGTATGCAATAGGAATTTTAGGAATTTTAATTAGTGGTTTATTTTTGTTTATATCTGATACATTGTCGTTGACTTATACAATGGGTATGCTTTTATTTGTTATAGAGATTTTTAATCCTTTAAAATCATTATATGCAGAATCAAATAACATGACAATCATGGAAAGCTGTTTGGATCGAATAGAAGAACTTTTTGCAGTAGAAGAACTTCCAGACAAAGGTAAAAAGGAAATTAACACGTATGAATCAGAGTATGTTGTAGAATATAAAAATGTTTGTTTTTCTTACGGTAAAAAGGAAGTATTGCATGATGTGTCATTTGGTTTAAAGGAAAATTCTATGACGGCTTTAGTAGGCAAAAGTGGTTCTGGAAAATCAACAATCGCTAATTTATTAGTGCGTTTTTGGGATATTAACAGTGGAACAATATATATTGGCGGTATTGATATAAAAGAACTCCCATTATCTGTTTTAATGAATCAAATTAGTATGGTTTTTCAAAATGTTTATTTATTTGAAGATACTATCTATAACAACATTTTAATGGGACGTTCAGATGCCACAGAACAAGAGGTTATAGAAGCTGCAAAGAAAGCCAGATGTTATGATTTTGTTATGGAACTTCCAAATGGTTTTCAGACTATTATTGGCGAGGGAGGCGCAAGCTTATCAGGAGGAGAAAAACAACGTATTTCTATTGCGCGCTCTATTCTAAAAAATGCGCCTATTATTATTTTGGACGAAGCTACCGCAAGCATTGACAGTGATAATGAAAGTTATATTCAAGAAGCAATAGATGCGTTAGTAAATGGGAAGATACTTTTAGTGATAGCTCATAGGCTTAATACAATCAAAAATGCTAATCAAATATTAGTTTTAGATGAAGGTAAAATAACAGAACATGGGACACATGAAGAATTAATAATACAAGACGGTTTGTACCGTTGCTTGTGGTCTAGCCAACAAAATACCGGAACATGGAAAATTAATTAGAGATTATTAGGCTTTCTCTGCTCTAAATCATTTTGGAAAGGAGGTTTGCTATGTGATTTTAACTTCATCATTGGAAGATTATCTGGAAGCTATTTTGATTATTCAACAAAATCACGGTTATGTACGCTGTACAGATGTGGCGGATCATTTAAGAGTGAAAAAACCGTCTGTAAGCCGGGCGGTAAAGGAACTGTCTAAAAAGAAATGTGTGATGAAAAAAACAGATGGTACACTCTCCTTAACAGAGCAAGGACAGAAATTAGCTAAACAGATTTATGAGAGACATTTGTTTTTTACTCAGCAGCTTATGGATGTGGGCGTTCCTTATGAGATTGCAGAACAGGACGCTTGTCGATTAGAACATGTTATCAGTGAAGAAAGTTTTAAGAGATTAAGAGAAGCAAACAAAAGAAATGTGAGGTGATACCATCGGAAAAGTAATAATTTTAGATTTACAGGATAACGACACACTGGCCTTTACAGAAATCCTTGCTTTTCTGAAGAAGTACCCCGATTTTGAACGGTACAGCTTAGGGCAAGAAACGATATTATCACTTCCCGGTCTTGAAATTCACATGGACAAGCGAAAAGTATATCGTAACAATCAGGAGATTAAGCTGACAGTGAAGGAATATAAAATCCTCTGCTTTTTGGTGGCAAACAGAAACCGTGTCCTTACCTATGAGTAGATTTATCAAAGAGTATGGGGCGAGGACGCAATCGGAAATGAAAGTAATGCGGTGGGCTGCCACGTCCGTAATCTGCGGAAAAAGCTGCTCCAGGCGGCCCCTGATTCCCCATTCAATCTCCAGTTTGTTCGCCAGTATATGCAATTTCTATCTCATAGCCGCCGTTCTCATAGTAGGCGTGGGAAAAATAGTATCTTTTCATTCATGGAGTTTAGAAGTACATCAATGTGCTTTCTGCAAGAACTTGACCTCGCCCCTCCGTCCGCATGAATAAACTGGTCAACTGAAACGTCAAACATGGTAATGAGTTTAACAAAAAGGTCGAAGCTGGGATACTGACCTTTGTTCTCAATATTCATAATGGTACGGGAGTCACGGTCTACTAATTCCGCAACATAGGCTTGTGTCCAGCCCTTTTCTTCTCTGGCTCGTTTGAGAGCCGCCCCGAGGCCGTGAAAGTCAAACCTTCTTTCATCTTGGTTCATTCTCATATCACCCTATATCATTCTTTACATTAAGTAGTATTTTATTTCGCATCCATGTGGGCTCTAACTTGTATTATTCGAGGTAGAGAACTATAATATATCCTGTGGAGGTGCGAAATGGACTATATGACATTGAAAGAGGCCGCCGAAAAGTGGGGCGTAACACCTCGTAGGGTAAATTATTATTGTGCCGGTGGGCGTATCCCCGGCGCTGTAAAAATGGCCGGTGTTTGGCTACTCCCTAAAACTGCGGAGAAGCCGCTTGATGGCCGGACAAAATAAGGAAAGGAGCAAAAGCATGAGTAATGTATTACTTCTTGAAGATGATTTGAGCCTGATTAACGGGCTTTCTTTTGCGTTCAA
>OLPW01003060.1_pt1 | contig 13720 bp, 9 predicted proteins | sample 1672161 | NCBI WGS metagenome assembly OLPW01 (sample SAMEA3136654, study PRJEB25190) | human gut metagenome
GCAGTGCGGGCACTTGTAGAGCACGCGGTTGAGTCCGTCGGCGCGGAACGGCTCGCTGACGGAGACGCCGTTTTCCTCCTGCCAGCGGAAATTGTCGAAGCGGAAGGCGGAAAAGATGCGCTCATTGATCTCGGCGACGTTCCTCTCTGCAACGTCGCTGGACGAGAGCAGGCACTGCATCTGCGCTGAGACCTTCGCGCGCCGCTTTTGCAGCCCGTTGTAGAGCGGGTCGCGCGCGAACGCGCCGTAGGTGCGGATCATCACGACCGGCACATTCAGCGCCTTGACGCACTTGCCAATGCTCTCCGGCAGCGGTGTGGCCGTGCCGTCGAAGCTGTAGCTCGCCTCGGGGTAGAGCAGCACAGACGTTTTGAGCGTCCGCACGCAGTAGAGCATATCGCGCACGAGCGTCGTGTCCGAGCAGAACTTGCGCGTGGGGATGCAGCCGACGCTGCGCATCAGCCACTCCTTGCCGACAAAGCCGTCCGACGTGCAGACGATGTTGAACGGGCGCGGGTACAGCACCGCCTCCGCGATTTTGAGGTCGAGAAAGCACGAGTGGTTCATCAGGACAAGGCAGGGCTCATCGCTTTTGATCTGCGCCATGCCGATCTTCTCGCAGTGGAAATGCGTCGCCAGAAGGTCGGGCGCGGAGACTGCGCGCAGGACCGTCCGGAACAGGAGCGACGGATTTTTCGGCTTTTTGTGCACCTGCGGCGGCTGGGCAAGCGCCTGTTCATATGTCATATCGACGACTTTAATTTTCATTCTGTTTCTCCGGCACGACGTGGATGTTCAGATGATCGTAGGACATCTCTACGTTGTGCTTTGCAAAGGTGTTGCGCAGGCGCTCGTACATCTTAAAATAAGTGTCCCAGTAGGCGTCTGCCGCCGTCCAGCAGCGGATGGTGTATTCGATGGAGCTGGCACCGTAATTCGAGAGATACACCGTCGGCGTGGGTTCTTTCAGCACGGCGGGGAAGGCGAGAACGGCGTCCATGCAGGCCTGCTTCACCTCGTCCGTCGGCGCGTCGTAGGATGCTGTGACCTTGTAGACGATGCGGCGGCGGCCCAGGACGGTGAAGTTGATGATCTTCGAGCTGGACATTTCGCGGTTGGGCTGGAGCACGATCTGTCCGTCCGGCGTTTCAATCTTCGTGTGCGTCAGTGAAATTTCACGCACCGTGCCGGTCGTGCCGCCGACTTCGATCTCGTCGCCGAGCGAGAACGGGTGCGAGAAGAGAATGACGAGTCCGCCGGCGACGTTGCCGAGAATGTCCTCGGCGGCCAGCGTGACGCCCAATGTCAGCACCGACATGATGGCGGTGAGCGACGAGGTATTGATGCCGAGCGCCTCGGCTGTGATGATGATGGTAAGCAGATACAGAAGCGTTTTGAGGCTCGTGAGGATGACCTTTTGCAGCCGCTCGTTCAGACGGTTCGCGCGCGAGAGCAGCCGCGAACAGAGCTTGAGCACGAGCCGCACGACGATCAGGCAGATGAGGAACGTCAGCAGCGCGGAAAGGATGCTGCCGATGCTGTAGCCACCGATCGAGCGGGAGATGATCTGGGAAATATTGTCCATGGCGTTTCGCCCCTTTCGATGCCCAGTATATCAGTGTTGCCGCGCCTTTGTAAAGAGCACGCTAAGAATCCTCAGAATTCCTTAAACTTTGCCGGTTGAGAAACGGGCGGGAAGAGCGTATAATGCAACGTGATCTTTTTTGAAAAGGAAGTGCCCGCATGCGCCCTTACGCCCTCATCGACCTCCACTGCGACACGTTGACCGACTGCATGTACGCAGGATCGAACATCATCGACACACTCGACGATCCCGCGCGCACGCTGTCGCTCACAAGTATTCCGAAGGACATCCACTGGGCGCAGTTTTTCGCCGTGTTCGTGCCCGATGAGCTGCGCGGGGAGAAGGCAATCCGCTTTTTTGATGACGCCTGCGCGAATTTCGACCGCCAGATGCGAAAATTCGCAGATCGTGTGTTGCCCTGCCGCAATGTTGCCGATATGGAGCGCGCGTGGGCGGCGGGGAAGACCGCGGCCTTTCTGAGCGTGGAAAACGGCAGCGCGTTTGCTGGCGACCTGTCGCGCATCGGGAAGACGAAGCGTCAGGGCGTCTGCGCTGTGACGCTGACGTGGAATGGGGAAAACGAGCTCGGCTCGGGCAATGTGACGGACCGCGGCCTGACGGACTTTGGCCGCGCCGCCGTGCGCGAAATGGAGCGCTGCGGCATTTTGATCGACGTCTCGCACCTGAACGACGCGGGGCTCGCGGACGTGTTCGAGACGGCGGAAAGGCCGTTTCTCGCCACGCACTCCAACGCCCGCGCAATTTGCGCGCACAAGCGCAACCTGACGGACGTGCAGATCAAGGAGATGGTGCGCCGCGGCTGCCTGATCGGCCTCAACTACTACGGGCCGTTTCTGCGCGACGGGGGAGCGGTCAGGAGCTTAGACGACGTCTATCGCCATGTGGCGCACTTTTTCGACCTCGGCGCGCGCAAAAACCTCGCCCTCGGCTCGGACTTCGACGGCGCGGTGCTGCCGCCGTGCCTTGATTTGCCGGAAAAGGCGGCGGATTTTTACGAGTATCTGCTTTCGCGCGGCGTATCGCAGCAGGACGCGGACGGCATTTTCTTTGAAAATGCTCGCACATTCCTGCGGAAAAACCTTGGGTGAGCGCAAAACGCTTGGCAGCGGGCAACGCACTGTGATACAATCAATAAAAACAGGGGAGGGGAGCACATGGCAAAAAAATCGAGCCGCAACACCAAGGCGCGCATCGTCTCGGCGGCGTGGAAGCTCTTTTACGAGCAGGGCTATGAGGAGACGACGGTGGAGGAGATCATCTTCGAGTCGGAGACGTCGAAGGGCTCGTTCTACCACTATTTTGACGGCAAGGACGCGCTGCTCTCGTCCCTCTCGGTGCTGTTTGACGAGCGGTATGAGGAGCTGATGCAGCAGCCCCACGACGAGATGGACTGCATCGAGCTCTTATGCTGGCTCAATCAGGAGCTGTTCACGACGATCGAGAACACGGTCTCCATCGAGCTTCTGGCGCGGCTTTTTTCTTCCCAGCTCGTGACCAAGGGAGAAAAGCACCTGCTCGACCGCAAACGCACGTACTATCGTCTTTTGCGCCAAATCGTCTCTCAGGGGCAGGAGCGCGAGGAGCTGACCGACACGCGTACCGTGAGCGAGATCGTCAAGGCCTACGCGATGTTCGAGCGCGGGCTGATGTATGACTGGTGCCTTTCGGGCGGGGAATATTCGCTTGTGCAGTATGCGCGCGAGATGATGCCGCTCTTTTTAGACGGCTTTCGCAAAAAATAAAATTCGTTTCAAAAACAGTCTACTAAATCGTCTTGCAGAAAATGCAGTAAAATTAATCAAAAACTCAGAATTTTGCAGTGCCGTACAGGAATTATTCTGTACGGCGTTCTGTATTTACGTCTGCTTTCTTTTGTGCTATATTGTGCAGGTCTTAACGAAAGCTGAAGGAGAAAATCACATGACAAGCGCACAGATCATTATTGTAGTGACCATCGTTCTCTATCTCGTCGCGATGGTGTTCGTCGGCGTGTATTTTGGCAAAAAGGGCAGCGGCAGCAGCTCGGACGACTTCTACCTCGGCGGGCGCAAGATGGGCCCCGTCGTCACGGCCATGAGCGCCGAGGCGAGCGATATGAGCAGCTATCTTTTGATGGGTCTGCCTGGCCTTGCCTACCTCTGCGGACTGCCGGAGGTGACGTGGACGGCCATCGGTCTGGCCATCGGCACGTATCTCAACTGGCTGATCGTCGCGCGCCGCCTGCGCCGGTATTCGGCCAAACTCGGCGCCATCACGATCCCCGACTTTTTCGCCCGCCGCTTCGGAGATAAGAAGCATCTGCTTTCCTGCATCGCGGCGGTCGTGATCCTCATTTTCTTTATCCCGTACACGGCGTCCGGCTTCAAAGCCATCGGCACGCTCTTCAATAGCCTCTTTGGTGTGGAGTACCACACGGCAATGATCGTCGGCGGCATTGTGGTCGTGCTGTACACGGTGATGGGCGGCTTTATGGCCGTTTCGTTCACCGACCTGATCCAGTCCATCTTCATGACCATTGCGCTCATCGTCATCGTATGCTTCGGCGTGCAGCAGGCGGGCGGACTGGACACGGTCATCGACAATGCCCGTGCGCTGCCGGGCTACCTTAACATGACGCAGGGCTACGATGCTGCGAGCGGCACAGCCGCCTCGTTCAGCACGCTGAGCATCATTTCGACGCTCGCGTGGGGTCTTGGCTACTTCGGCATGCCGCACATCCTGCTGCGCTTTATGGCCATCCGCGAGGAAAAGGAGCTCAACCAGTCCCGCCGCATCGCGACGATCTGGGTTGTGATCTCCATGTTCATCGCCGTGTGCATCGGCGTCATCGGCTACAGCGTGACCGCCGCGGGCAAAGTGCCCTTCCTGGCGACGAGCGCGGAATCTGAGACCATCATCATTAAATTGGCAGACCTGATGAGCCAGCACGGCGTGCTGCTCGCCGTCATGGCGGGCATCATCCTCTCCGGCATTCTGGCCGCAACGATGTCGACCGCGGACTCGCAGCTTTTGGCCGCGGCGTCCAGCGTGTCACAGGACCTCATGCAGCATTCGTTCGGTATCAAGATGAACCAGCGTACGACGATGCTGGCCGCGCGCGCCACGGTCATCGGCATCGCCCTTATCGGCATAGTGCTTGCGTGGGACCCCAACAGCTCCGTGTTCCGCGTGGTTTCGTTTGCGTGGGCGGGCTTTGGCGCGGCGTTCGGCCCTGTGATGCTCTTCTCGCTCTTCTGGAAGCGCGCGAACAAGCAGGGCGCGCTCGCGGGCATGATCACTGGCGGCGCGGTGGTCTTCATCTGGAAGTACCTCATCGCGCCGATGGGCGGCGCGTGGGCCATCTACGAGCTGCTCCCCGCGTTCCTTGCGGCGTGCATTGCGATCGTGATCGTATCGCTCGCGACGCCCGCGCCGGAGAAGGCCGTCACCGATACCTTCGACGAGATCTGCGGCAAATAAAAGGGAAGAACAGGCGAGGGCTGCGGCCCTCGCTTTTCTTTGTTAGCCAAATGGAGTGAAATGGAAAAATATGACAAAAAATCCGCATTGACTATTGAAAATGGAATGACTAACGTTTATTATTGATAACATCTATTTATGGGTGCTGACATCAGGCGGCGGGATACGTGCATTTGTCCTGCCGGCCGATACTACACTGATGGCAAGCAGTGAAAGGAGAATACAGCAGTGTCAAGACTCGATATTATGACGCCCTCCCATGCCCAGACTGTCATCGACGGGCTGTACCGCGATGTGGAGCGGCGTATCGCCGCAAGCCCTCCGGGACTGTGTCCGGTGGACCTGGCCAAGAGCTTTCTGGACCTCTGCCATGCGCAGACGTGCGGCAAGTGCGTTCCCTGCCGTATCGGCCTCGGCCAGCTTTCTGAGCTGATGGAGCAGGTGCTCGAGGGCGAAGCCACGATGGAGACCATCTCGATCATCGAGCGCGTGGCGCGCGTGATCGTCAACAGCGCCGACTGCGCCATTGGCCGCGATGCGGCGCGCCTGGTGCTTGACGGCGTGCAGGGCTTCCGCGACGACTACGAAGAGCATATTCTGCGCCACCGCTGCCTTGGCGGCATGCGCGAGCCCGTTCCCTGTGTGGCGCTGTGCCCTGCGGGCGTGGATATCCCGGGCTATCTCGTGCTCATCAAGTACGGCCGCTACGCCGATGCCGTGCGCCTGATCCGCAAGGATAACCCATTCCCCTCGGCCTGCGCGTACATCTGCGAGCATCCGTGCGAGGCGCGCTGCCGAAGAAATATGATCGACGACGCGGTCAACATCCGCGGCCTCAAGCGCTACGCGGTGGATAACGCGGGCTACGTGCCGCAGCCCGACTGTGCCGAGCCCACGGGAAAGAAGGTCGCCGTCATCGGCGGCGGCCCGAGCGGCCTTTCCGCGGCGTATTACTTAGCTTTGATGGGCCACAAGGTCACCGTGTATGAAAAGTGCGCGAAGCTCGGCGGCATGCTGCGCTACGGCATCCCCAACTACCGCCTGCCGCGCGAAGTGCTCGACGCGGAGATCGCGTCGATGCTGGCGCTTGGCATCGATGTGCATGTCAACGTCAATGTCGGCGACGATGTGACGTTCGACGAGCTGCGCCAGCAGAACGACGCGCTTTACATCGCGCTCGGCGCGCACACGGATAAAAAGACCGGCATCGAGGGCGAGGACGCTGGGGGCGTCATCTCCGCGGTCGAGATGCTGCGCGAGATCGGCGACGATCACATGCCGGACTTCCGCAACAAGGACATCGTCGTCATCGGCGGCGGCAACGTCGCGATGGATGTCTGCCGCAGCGCGGTTCGTCTCGGCGCGCGCAAAGTGAGTTGCGTCTACCGCCGCCGTCAGGAGGACATGACGGCCCTTCCCGAGGAGGTGGAGGGCGCCGTTGCCGAGGGTGTGGAGCTCGTGACGCTTCAGGCACCTGTCCGCATCGAGACCGATGCGAACGGTCACGCCGTCGCGCTGTGGACACAGCCGCAGATCATCGGCGAGATGGATAAAAAGGGCCGCCCCGCGCCCGAAAAGGCCAAGCGCAGCGAAAAGCGCATCGCGGCGGACGTTGTCGTTGTCGCCATCGGTCAGGGCGTGGAGACCCACGGCTTTGAGCAGACGAAGATCGCCATCAAGCGCGGCGCGTTCGTCGCCGAGGCCAGCGGCCAGATCGACAATATGGACGGCGTCTTCGCCGGCGGCGACTGCGTCACCGGCCCTGCGACCGTCATCCGCGCCATCGCGGCCGGCAAGGTCGCCGCGGCGAATATCGACGAATACCTCGGCTTCCACCACGAGATCGACCCCGGCGTCGAGATCCCCACGGCGCGGCTGAACAACAAGCCGCCCCACGGCCGTATCGACACCACCGAGCGCGAGGCAGGCGAACGCAAGCACGACTTCAAGTGCATCGAGTGCGGCCTCACCGATGAAGAGGCGTACTCCGAGGCGTCGCGCTGCCTGCGCTGCGACCACTTCGGCTACGGCATCTTCCGCGGAGGGAGGAAAGGCAAATGGTAAGAAACATTACACTGACCATCGACCACAAGAGCGTCACCGTGCCCGAGAATACCACGATCTTGGAGGCCGCGCGCTCGGTCAATATCAGTATCCCGACGCTGTGCTACTTAAAGGACATCAACGAGATCGGCGCGTGCCGCATCTGCTGCGTGGAGGTCGAGGGCATGGAGCGCCTTGTCCCCGCGTGCGACAATGTGGTGGCGGACGGCATGGTCGTCTTCACGAACAGCGCCAAGGCGCGCGAGGCGCGCCGCATGAACCTGCGCCTCATCCTCTCACACCACGATACATCGTGCACGAACTGCACGCGAAGCGGCAACTGCACCTTGCAGCAGCTGGCGAACGACTTCAACATGCGCGGCACGCACTTCCCCAAAAAGCTGCGGCACGAGGCGGTGGACTATTCCACGCCGCTCATTCGCGAAAACGACAAGTGCGTGCAGTGCCTGCGCTGCATCCAGGTGTGCGAAAACGTGCAGAGCGTGAAGATCTGGGACCTTCTCGGCACGGGCTCGCGCACGGTCGTGGACGCGTCGTACAACCGCCGCATTCAGGACACCGAGTGTACCTACTGCGGCCAGTGCATCACCCACTGCCCGACGGCGGCGCTGCGCGAGCGCGACGACACGGGTCTCGTCTTCGACGCGATCGACGATCCGAATACCGTCACCGTGGCGCAGGTCGCGCCCGCGGTGCGCGCGGCATGGGCCGAGCAGTTTGGGCTCGACAGCGAGTTCGCAACGCCCAAGCGCATGGTCGCGGCGCTGCGCGAGCTGGGCTTCAACTATGTGTTCGACACCGACTTTGCCGCCGACCTTACGATCATGGAGGAGGGCAGCGAGTTTATCGAGCGCTTCACCCACAAGGATCAGTATCAGTGGCCGATGTTCACGTCCTGCTGCCCGGGCTGGGTTCGCTTTGTGAAGTCCCAGTACCCCGAACTGACGGACAATCTCTCCACGGCCAAGTCGCCCCAGCAGATGTTCGGTGCGGTGGCGAAGAGCTACTTTGCCGAAAAGGTCGGTATCGACCCCAAGCGCCTTTTCGTCGTCTCGATCATGCCGTGCGTGTCGAAAAAGAGCGAATGCGCGCTGCCGACGATGAAAAACGACGCGGGCGACCCCGATGTCGACGTGAGCATCACGACGCGCGAGCTGAACATTATGATGCGCGCGAATCACATTGAACCCAAGTACCTGCCCGAGGAGGAGTTCGACAGCCCGCTCGGCTCCGCGACCGGCGCGGCGGTCGTCTTCGGCACGACCGGCGGCGTGATGGACGCGGCGCTGCGCTCTGCGTACTTCCTTGTTACGGGCAAGAATCCTGACCCTGACGCTTTCACCGCCGTGCGCGGCATGGATGGGTGGAAGGAGGCGACGTTCAACATCCCCGGCGCGGGCGACGTGCGCGTCGCGGTCGTGAGCTCGCTCGGGAAAGCCCGCAAGCTCATTGAGGCTGTCAAGCGCGGCGACGCAGCGTATGACTTTGTCGAGGTCATGGCCTGTCCCGGCGGCTGCGCGGGCGGCGGCGGCCAGCCCATCCACGACGGTACCGAGCTTGCCGAGGATCGCAGCAACGTGCTCTGGCGGCTCGATCAGGGTGAGCTTCTGCGCTTCTCACACGAGAATCCGGATGTCAAGGCGCTCTACAAGGACTACCTCGGCGCGCCGCTTGGCGAAAAGTCGCACCACCTGCTGCACACCGACCACAACGCGTGGCAGATGCCGCAGAAAATGCTGTAAGGACGCAAAAAAACCTCCGTATGAGATTTCTCATACGGAGGTTTTTATTGCTGAATTTTATCGGGTGTACGTGCCGTACTCACTGATGACGGCGCAGAGCTCGCTGAACACCTGCTGCGCGTTGCCGTCGATCTTGTAGGCGACGGCGGGGTGGGCGTCATCGTAGATGAAGCCCTCGTCCCAGTTGAGGTACAGGTCGTGCTTCTGTCCGTCTTCGGGGATCCACCAGACGGTGACATAGTTCTCGTTCTGCGTGAAGCGGGAGAAAAGCGAGGTGGGCAGGCGGTAATAGCGCTGCACCGAAATTTCGGACATGGCGCTGCGCAGAGCCGCGGCGGCCTCGCTGTCCGAATAGCCCTCTACCCGGCAGTCGCCGGTGTCGAACGTGCCGTAGCCGTCCGGCGTGGGAACAATGGTCGAAATGCAGAAGAGTCCGTCGACGCGGGCGGTCTCAGGCGCGGGGATCAGCTCGCCGAGCGGCTGCGAGCGGCGCAGCAGCAAAAACGCGGCAACGACGAGAAGCACTGCGGCGACGGCGATGAGCACGGTTTTTCTCTTTTTGTCCATGGGGTTCTCCTTTCCAAAATCAAGCTTGCTTTTTGCCGTTCAACAGGGGAGAGGGGAATCGCTTTTCGATAGTTTACCTGAGAAAGAGCTTTTTGGCAAGCCCCTCTTCGGGCGTGACATAGAGTGTGCGGTAATTGTCGTAGGTCACCATGCCGGGGCGTGCGCCCGCGGGCTTTTTGACGAACTTCACGGGGCAGTAGTCGACGGGGACGCTGCTGCTCTCCTTCGCCTGCGAGAAGTAGGATGCGAGCATTGCGGCCTCGCGCAGATCATCGTCGCTTGGCGTGAGTCCCGCGCAGCGCAGGATGACGTGCGAGCCGTGAATGTGCTGGGTGTGGAACCAGTAGTCGCGCTTGTCGGCCTTTTTTGTCAGCTGGTCGTTCTGCACGTTGCTGCGGCCGACGAGGACCTCGAGCCCACTCGAGGTTTTGAATGTGCGCGGGGCGAAGGCGCGCTTGAGCTCCTTTTTGCCGCTCGACTTTCGGATATAGTTCGTCTCCTGCAATTCGCGGCGGATCTCATTGAATTCCTGCTCGGTCTCCGCCTGCGAAAGCTCCTGCAAGACGCTTTCCAAGTACGCGCGTTCGTTTTCCGCCTTTTCGATCTGCTCGCGCAGGTGGAATTCGGCGGTCTTGAGCTTGTTGTACTGCTTGTAGTTTTTCGCGGCGTTCTGCTGGGGGGAGAGCAGCGGGTCGAGCGGGATGTCGATGGTCGGGCAGCCGTCCTCATAGTAGTTTTCCGCATGCAAGACTTTTTCTCCGCTCTTCATGCGGTACAGGTTTGCGGTGATGAGGTCGCCGCGCAGGCGGAATTCGTCGCGCTTCTGCGTCGCGGCGTAGTCGTGCTTTAAGTTCTCGGCCTTGCGTGCCATGCGGTCGCGCGCGACCGTGACCGCGTGCGTCAGCTCGCGGCCGCGGCGGGCGGAGAGCTCCTGCCGCTCACGCGCGTCGTAGAACTCGTCGAGCATTTGCGAGAAGCTCTCACGCGTCTCGACCTGCGTTTCCGCGCCGTACTGCGCGATGGGACGGTAGGTGAAATCCACGGGCTTGCTGTCGCGGTAGAGGATGACGGGCATATAGTTATCTTCCTTTACAGCGTTGGCTGTATCGGAAAATTCCTGCACCAGCGCCCCGCGCTGCGTATCATTCAGCGCGCCGAAGCGCACGTCGGTCTCGCGTCCCGCGCGGAAGGCGAATTCGCGCGCGATCAGCGGCGAAATGCCGGTGTAATGGTCGAGCACCCACTTGTCGACAGCCTGTTCCGCGTCGCCGCCGCGCTGCGCGAGGGCGAGGGAGTCCTCCTCCTGCGATAAAAGCGACAGCTTGTCGAGCGGTGTCGGCAGATGGTAAAAAAGGCCGGGCAGCAGCTGGCGCGTGGCGGAAAGGTCCGAGTCCACGCGGCGCAGACATTCGACGATGCGCCCCTGCGCGTCGAGCAAAATGAGGTTCGAGCGCCGGCCCATGCATTCGAGCACGAGCTGCTTGCGGCTGATCTCTCCGAATTCGTCCGTGCACTGGAGCGTTAAAATCACCATGCGCTCAAGATCCGGCTGCTCGATCGAAAGCACGCGCGCGCCGACCAGGTGCTTCCTCAGCAGCATGCAGAACATCGGCGGTTGGGCGGGGTTGTCGCGCAGAATATTGGTGAGTTGAATGCGCGGCTGGTTTGCGCCCGCGTTGAGCAGTAGGCGCAGATTGCCGCGCAGCAGCAGAACGATCTGGTCGCGCGCGGGCTGCTGCACCTTGTCGATGCGCGCGCCGATGAGCTGAGGTCTCAGCTCGTGTAAAACTGCCCGCAGGCAGATCGCGTCAAGTGGCATTGTCGTCCTCCATCATCCGGTTGAAAAGCTCGTTGATGCGCGCGTGATCGTCGCGCAGATACAGCCAGCCGAACAGCGCCTCGAGGCCCGTGGCCTTCTGATAGTCCGCGCGGTCGGCGTGGTGGGGGATGGAATGGACATTCGCGTTGCGCCCGCGGCGGAACACAGAGGCCTCTTCCTCCGTCAAAAGGGGTAAGAGCTTTTCGGCAAAGCGCGCCTGCTGCGGCGCGCAGACGAGCTCGACCGTCGCGCGGTGAAGGCCCTTGCCCGTCGCCTTGCCGTGCACGCACAGATATGTGCGCACAAGCAGCTCATACACCGCGTCGCCCAGATGGGCGAGGCCGATGGAGCTGATGGCGCGGATGGCGTCGTCGTTCATTTTGGCTTGTGTATAATCGTACATAAAAACTCCTGAGGTTTGAAAGTACACATATTCTATAACCTTGTCGGAATTCTGTCAATCAGCGCGCGCTGCCGCGCGCGAAAAGCCGTTGCGCTTTTGCAAAAATCCGCTATAATGGCAGAAAAGACAAGACCTTTGAGATCGGAGAAGAGAAGCCTATGAAAAAACTGACCACCGCGCTGCTCACGGCGCTTTTGCTGCTGAACCTTGCCGCCTGCGGCGAAAAGGAGCCGGACGACACCCCGTCCGGCTACGACGATTCGCTCATTTCCGAGCTTTACAGCGAGGAGGGCGAGTACACGGACGCCGAGAACAACACGCTCGCATACAGCTACCATGTGCCAAGAATCGTGTCGGAAACGGCGGTCGCCGCCGCGCTGAACGACGAGATCGCCGATCAATTCGGCGCGCTCGTGCAGGAGCAGAAGAACATGATGGCATCCCGCGTTTCGCTCACATGCCTTTCCGTCACGTGGACGAGCTACTGGAACGACAGCCTGCTCTGCCTTGTGGTGCGCGCGGAGATGGACGGCGACACGAGCACGACGGAGACCTACAGCTACGACTTTTTCGGCGGCAAACGCCTCATGAGCGAGGACCTGCTGGCGCGCTGCGAGCTTTCAACGCAGGACTTCATCACGGCGGCGCGCCGCACCGCGGCAAACTACTTTGATGAGACGTACCGCGACGCGCTCAGCGGCAGCATGGGCGGCGCGGACTTCATCGCGTCCTACGCCGAGCGCCGCGCGTGGACGCTCTCGGACGAGAACATCAACGCGGAGATGCGGCTCTATCTCGACGGCGGCGCGCTGCATATGATCGTGCCCGTCGGCTCGTTCGCCGGGGCGGAGAGCTACGACGCTGACCTTGCACTCGACCTCTCCGCGCGCGAGACGGTCGAAAAGACGGCGCAGGACAGCTTTGTCAAGGCCGCGCTCTCGGGCGGCGATTTGACGGTCAGCTTTGAAAAGACGGCGGACTCCGCGTGGTACGCGGAGAATTTCCGCTTTGACTACGAGACCATCTACCCCGTGGAAGGCCTGTATTCCGACTACACGGATGTGTTCGTCGGCTCGGTGGGGCAGGGGTACTTCCCGTACATCTTCCTGCTGACGAGCGAGGGCACGGTGGAGTACGTGAACCTGCTCGAGGGCCTGACGGCGGGCTTCCTCTGCGACGGCGGACCGCTCGGCGGCGTGAAGGGCATTGTTTCGTTCGAGTCCGGCGAGGTCGAGGAGGACTACGGCACGTATCAGACGGTGTTCGCCGTCGACGCATCAGGGGAGAAACATGACCTCTCCGGCGCGGTCAGCGACGCGGACTACACGATCCCGTCGGAATTTCTCGGCGAGTGGACGGCGACCGTGACGCACGACACCGCCGAGCAGGGCAGCTATGACAGCGATTATATCCTGACGCTGACCGATGGCGGCGGCCTCACGGTGCAGGACATCAACAGCGAGGTCGGGCTTTACTTTGAGTACACCGGCCAGCTCAACTACCTTGGCACGAACGGCGAGGGCATGGTCTTTGGCTATCACTTGAACGAGAATGCGGGCACGGTGCGCTACGGCGCGTTCACGCTGCTGCGCGGCAGCGACGGCCTGCACGTCAAATCCGTCGCAGGCGAAAACTTCTTCGACGCGCCGAGCGGACGCTACACAGTGTTTGCGAGAGGGTAAAAAGAAAAGCAGGGCCTTTTTTGAGCGCGGAAGGGCCCTGCTTTTTTGTGGCTTTGACGCGCTAAGCAAAATTAGAGGGGGGGACCGCTTTGACCGGGCTCCTGATCCATGCGGTCACACCCCCTTGGCATCTGACGGGAGAAAGAGGCTTTGGCGGCATCCGGAGACCAAGGAGAAAGCCTCTCAAATCGGGGGAAATGCTCTAGTGAAAGGAGAACCTTTCAAAAAAGCAAAGATTTCTTCAAAAAAGTGTTGACAGGTTCTACTCTCTGTGCTATATTATCACTTGTTCCGAGCCGAACGGAACGGTAAAAACAAAACGGCATGGGGGTATAGCTCAGCTGGGAGCCCGGTTGAAGCGGTAAACAACCCCCGCAC
>OLPW01003064.1_pt1 | contig 13708 bp, 10 predicted proteins | sample 1672161 | NCBI WGS metagenome assembly OLPW01 (sample SAMEA3136654, study PRJEB25190) | human gut metagenome
CCGTTGTGGAAGTGAAGGAGAAGCGCGGCTGGGAGTGCATCGTCTGCAAGAAGGCGTAATTACAGAAGCTTTCATGATTTCTTTCAGCTGGCTTGCCCTCTCCGTCGCTTTGGCAAAACCGGAAAGTCTGCCGCACTGCCAAAAGCCTCCCTCCATGAGAAAGACTTCCCCCGCGCCGGGGGAAGATGCCGCATAAGCGGCAAAAAGGGGAGCAGTGGCAAGCCCGTCAGGGCTTGACGGAAGGAGTCCGTAACTGAAATACTCCTTCAGCCACACTTCGTGCGCCAGCTCCCTCAAAGAGGGAGCCTTTGGCAAAACCGTAAACTTTGCCGCCATGCCAAGGGCTCTCCCCTTGGGAGAGCTGGCGCGTTAGCGACTGAGAGGGCGAGGACGTTTAAGGAGAACCACTATGCCGCACCGTTATTTTACCACCGAGATCTCTGACGGCACCGCCACCCTGCGCGGGGCCGATGCCCACCATCTTGCCCGTGTGATGCGCGCAAGGCTGGGCGATACTGTCATTCTATGCGACGGCAATGCCGTGGAATACACCGCCACCATCACCGGCTTTGGCGATGAGTGCGTGGAGTTCCGGGTGGAGCCGGGCTATCCCAGCGCCGCCGAACCCAGCGTGGAGGTCACTCTGCTGGCCGGCTACCCCAAGCAGGACAAGCTGGAACAGATCATCAAGCACGGCGTGGAGCTGGGCGCAGCCCACATCGTGCCCTTCTTCAGCCGGTACTGCGTGGCGGCCCCCAAAAAAGAGGAGCAGAAGAACGAGCGCTACAACCGTATTGCGGTGGAAGCCGCCAAGCAGTGCGGCCGGGGCATTCTGCCGGATGTGGCCCTGCCGCTGGCAAACTTTGGTGCCGTGTGCCGCACCTTTGCACAGTACGATCTTGTGCTGTTCTGCTACGAGTGCGGCGGCGCGCCCCTGCGCGACCTGCTGGCCGCAGCAAAGCCCGCCGATGGTGAAAAGCTGAAAATCGCCATCGTGACCGGAGCCGAGGGCGGCTTTGCCGCCGAGGAAGCCGAGATGGCCGCAAAGGCCGGTGCCCGAACGGTGGGCCTTGGCCCCCGCATCCTGCGGTGCGAGACCGCCCCGCTGGCCGTGCTTGCTTCGGTAATGACCCTGACGGGGAATCTGGAATAATGCTTTGTGCTGCCCGGCAGCGCCTGCGGGCCTTCCGGACAGCAACAAGGGGCCGCTCCCGGAAAGGAGCGGCCCCTTGTTTTTTTTTATTGTTCCGCTGTGCAGACGCAGGGCAGATCAGTCAATGAGACCCTTGTCCTTTGCATTCTGCCAGGTAAGGCAGACGCGCAGCTTGCTGACCGGGAAGCACGGATGGAACTTGTTGTTGTCCTCGTCGAACTTCATCAGCTCCTGCTCCACCATCCAGTGTGCAGCCTTCTGGGCATCGGTATCGGCGGCGTCAATGTCCGCATACAGGTCCTCATCGGTCATGTTCTGCGGCTCCGGCTTGCCTGCACGCTCCCAGACCAGCTCTGCCAGCTCGATGCGGTTGGAAGGCAGGGGGAGGCCCTGCATGTTCATCATACGGTAGATGCCGGTGCCGGTCTCATAGGCACCCAGGATTACAGCGCCGCCGATGATGACACCGGGCAGGACGGGGTCCACGGGGCCCACCGGGTCCACCGGGTCTACCGGGTCCACAGGCGGCTCCACGGGGTCCACGGCTTCGTACACGGCTCTGACCGTCACGTTGCCTTTGGGCATTTTAAGGATCGCCTTGGTCTGGTCCTCCTCATTGGGGAAGGTCAGAAGGTCACGCAGGTCATTCTGTACAACGCCGTTCACCTTCACGAACCAGACTGCGAACTTCTGTCCATCGGGGGCTGGGTCTGCGGTCAGGGTGACCGGGGTGCCTTTGTCGATCTCGTCATTGGGGTCAACCTTAGTGTCAACGCCCCCGACCTTGATCGTTGCCGTGGCATCCTTGGCGGTCAGGGTGTAGCCGGGTGCCCGTTGGGTCAGGTAATAATAGTGCTGTGCCTTGTCATACGCCACGCGGTAGCTCTCGTTCTGGCCCTTAAGGTGCAGCTTGTTTGCATTGCCTGCGACCGTGAGCTGACGGCCTTCTTCCGGGTCGGCAACCTTGATGGTGGTTTGGGTGGTAAAGGTATCGCTGATGGTGATCTCCTTGTTGGAATCGAGGTAAATATCGCTCTCGGTCCCCTCAAACGTGGCACTCTTCAGCTCTGCGGAGGCGTTGCTGCCCTGACCGAGATAAATGCCGTATTTGCTGTTTTTGATCGTGCAGTTATCAACGACCAGCTTGCCGCCGGCCTGATCATCGTAATCCGACCCTGCCGGTTCGCCCGAAGAAATGGCAGCATTGCCGCCCGTGCAATCCACAGTGGCACCATTGACGCTCAATGTGCCGCCGTTCCATACCTTCAGTGCAGGGGACTCGTAGCCAAGATTAAGATACTGGTTGGTGTTGGTATAAGTACCGCCGACAAGGTTGGCGGTGGCGCCCGTCACAAACACATCGCAGTAGGTTCCGGTGACTTCGGCATCTGTGACGTTCAGCGTTGCATTATTGGCGACGCGCAGCGTCGGACGATCTTTGTATCGCGGGAGGTCCTTATAGGTGCGGGAGTAAGAGCCGCCGACGACATTGACCTGACTGTTCATGGCGTTCATGACCCAGCCGACGCCGGTGGCTTTCACATTCGTGAAGGACGAGTTGGGGGAATCATTGATCCAAAACGTTGCGCTGAAGCTCTCGCTGCAGTCGTAGGTGCCGCCGTTGACGATCACATTGGCTCCCTTATCTGTTTCAATAGCACGCAGGACGGCGTTCATGGTGAGATTGTTAAACGTCCAGTCGCCGCCGCACAGATAGCATGCGGCGATGTCGTCACACGGCCAGTTATAGATGCCGCCGTTAAGCACTGCGGTGCCCGTGAAGCTGTTTTCGGCATAGAAGCAACGGTTGAAGGCGAGGCCCTCTGCCGTCTTGATGGTCTGCCCCTCAGCGTTGACGGTCACGCTCTTGGCGTTGCGGACTGTAATAAAGTTCGCACAGTCGTCTTTATTTCCACTCTTTTCAAAGGTCGTTCCTCCGGTGACGTTGATGACCACATCGTCGTCGTCCTCAGCGTCGATCACGATCCCGTCCGCATAGGTACCGCTTATGGAATAAACCTTGCTGCCGCCATGCTCTTCAATGAACTTCTTGTTGATGGTCTCGCCGCCGGTCAGGGGACAGGCCGCTGCCACCTCTCCGGAGGGCTCTGCAGGCGCATCGGAATTTTCCTGTGCGCTCACAGTGCCTTCAAATTCTGTACTTCCCTCCAGAGCAAATGCGCTCACGGGAAGGACAGAGGTCATCATGCAGCCTGCAAGTACCGCACTGATGAGCCGTGTGCCAAACTTCTTCATAAAGATAACTCCTCTCTCGTTTTTTTCGTGCATGCAGGCTTTTTTCGCCTGCCCGCACGTTTTAAACATTTAAAGTATAGCACTTCTGCAGCAAGGCGCAATCTTCATTCTGTACGAACCTTTTGGATACCCCCCCCCGTTTTTTCGTGCGTTCTGTAAAAAAATGGAAAAGAAAATGCTTTCGCAGCCGCAGAAAAAACAGCCCGGAACGACCCACAGATCGTTCCGGGCTGCTGTGTCAAAAATGGTTTGGAGCGTCAGAGCTCCAGCAGAGCTTTCTTCACATTCAAAAGGTTCTGCGGGCTCACCGAGAAGCTGCGCAGGCCCAGCTGCAAATACTGCACCGTGTTGGCCGGGTTGCCCACCGCAAGGCCGCAGATGGTCACCGGCACATTGCGCACCTTTGCGGCATCCATCACCATAGTGATGAGCTTTTTCATGGCCTTGCTGGCCGGGCGGTAGTAGTGCTCGGCGCTGGCAAGCTCCCGGTCTGCCGCGTGGGTATACTGGGTCAGGTCGTTGGTGCCGACCACAAGAAAATCGACCCCGTGCTCTACAAATTCCTCAGCGGTCAGGCAGGCAGCGGGTACGCTGAGCATCACGCCGAACTTTGTATCTTCGTTGAACGCCACGCCGCGCTCCCGCAGGTGCTCGCGGCAGCGCTCCACCACACGCATGGCTGCGTCCCAGTCCTCCACATTCGTCACCATGGGGAACATCACCCGCAGCGGGCCGCGGGCGGCGGCGCGCAGCAGTGCACAGAGCTGCGTCTCGAACTGGTGGGGCTGGCGCAGACTGTTGCGGATGCCCCGCAGGCCCAGCTTGGAAGACTGCAGGCCCTGATAGGCATCGGAAATGGTGCGGTCTGAGCCAAAGTCGAAGGTGCGCACCGTTACCGGGCAGCCCTTGGCGGCAGCAAGACAGGAGCAGTAGAAGAAATACTGTTCCTGCTCATCGAGGATGCGGCCCGGCAGCATCATGTAGCCGGTGCGCAGCAGGCCCACGCCCTGTGCGCCGGACTGCATGGCCGTGTCGATGTCCTCCGGCCCAAAGCAGTTGGCCAGCAGCTCAAAGGGCTGGCCGTCCTTTGTCCTGTTGGGCAGAGCATGCAGCTGCCCCATCTCTTCGTTCTCCCGCTGCAGCTCGCAGATGCGGGTCTCGGCCTGCTGGCGGGCGGCAGCGTCCGGGTCCAGCGTGCACTGGCCCCCGGTGGCGTCCAAAATCACGGTGCGGCCGTCGCAGTCGTCCAGAAAATCCCGGCTCACCTGCACGATGCCCGGGATATTCATTGCCCGGGCAATGATGGCCGCGTGGCTCTGGCCGCTGCCCTCTGCCGTGATGATGCCTAAAATCATGCCGGAAGGCACGCTGAACAGGTCGGTGGGCATCAGCCGCTCTGCCGCAAGGATCACCGGGTGGTCCAGCGCCAGCCACATGCGGGGGCGGTTGGTGATGATGTTGATGACCCGGCGGCTTGCGTCGAGAATATCCACACTGCGCAGCTGCATGTAGGGGTTATCCTTCATGTTGGCCAGCTGGTCGGCGTAGCGCTGGCCCACCTGATTCATGGCCGCTGCCGCGCCAATGCCTGCATTGATGCAGAAGCGCACCTCGTTCATCATGCCCTCGTCGTCCAGCATCATGCTCTGGAACTGGAAGATGGCCTGCTCGCTGGGTGCGGCACGGTCTGCCATGGATTCCAGCTCGTCCTGTGCGGTGCGGATGGCATCGGTGAGCAGCTGCAGCTCCCGGGACGGTTTAAAGGGGCCCACGGTCGTGGTCTCCACATGGTGCTCCAGACGGCTCACCTGCCCCAGCACAAGGCCGGGAGAAGCGCAGGAACCTTTATACACTTTCATGTTCGGTCACCTCCGGCAAAAGCTCGGCTTCCGGCGTGGTCAGGGTGCGCCAGACCAGCGCCTGCAAAAAGGTATTGGGCAGCAGCGCGGCCAGTGCGGCCCGCGCCGCATCGGCACTGCCCTCAAACAGCGGTGCAAAGCTCTGCATCCGTGCCTGATCGCACTTTGCAAGGAATGCATCGCACAAAGTATGGGTGGTGTAGTAATGGGCCGGGTCCACACCGGCATCTTCCGCGGCGGCTTCCAGCGGGGCAAGGTCGGCATCCTTCATCTTGGCCAGCAGCAGGGCCGCATCCGCCGTCAGGGTGACCGGGTATTTCTCCCGCACGGCCTTTTGCACCCGCTCAAATTTTGCGTGGAACGCAGCAGCGTCCGCGCAGCTCTGGGCATCACAGGAGACAGCATAGGCACACCCCCGCAGATATCCCATAGCGCGGCGGGTATCATAGTAGCCCAGCTCGATGTTGCGGCGGGCGGTGTCGGGGTCAAAGTGCAGGATATCGCCCAGCTCCCAGTAGCTGCGCACCATCACGGTGGGCAGGCCGGTGAGGTTGGGGCGGGTGATGCCCACGCCTTCCAGATCGACGCACACCAGTTCATCCGCGCCCATGCGTTTGGCAAGACCGGTGGGCATGTTGTCGCTGTAGCCGCCATCCAGAAACTTGACCCCGTCGATCTCCCGCGCACGCAGCGCCGGGAAGCAGGCAGCGGAGGCCATCAGGTAGTCCTTGACCTTTCCTGCCGGGATCTCGTCCAGCGTCAGCTCCCGGGGCTTTAAGCCCCGCTGCTCCACCGTGACAAGGCCGAAGCGGATGGGAGCCGCGCGCAGGGCATCCTCGTCCAGCACCCGCTCCACGATCTCTTCCAGCGGGGTCACATCCATGCCGCCGGCTTTCACCACGCTGCGCAGGAACTGGTGCAGGGCCGAAAGGTCGGCATCCTCCTCCGGCAGCTCCATCACATCCTTGCTGCGGATGGCCAGCCACATATCGCGGGCCGTCTCGTACTGGTCCAGCACGAACATGGCACCGTTCAGGCTGCCAACGCTGGTGCCGGTAATGATCTGCGGGTGCCAGTCCAGCTCCATCAGCGCGCGCCACACACCCACCTGATAGCTGCCCCTGGCTCCGCCGCCCGCCAGCACCAGAGCTTTGCACGGAGCACTGCGTTCATCCATTGCATCCGCCTCCTTTGATCGTTTCCGGTTTTGTTCAGATTATAGCATATTTCCAGAGAAATTTCTTCCGTTTTTTGTAAATTGATGCCTTTCTCCCGGCAAAGAAACATGGTATACTTGTCAGGATTTCAAAAGGAGGCATTCTAATGCACTGCAAGCAATGGATCTTTGATATGGACGGCACCCTGACCGACAGCATGACCGTGGTGTGGGAGGGTGCCCCCGACGCACTGCTGCGCCGCTATGGCCGCACCCCGCGGGGGGATCTGCGCGCCACACTGCTGAACATGGGAATGCAGGAGGGCGCACAGTATCTGATCCGGGAGTACGGCCTGCCGCTGACCGAGGAAAGCTATTTTTCCGTGATGCGCGAGGTGATCGCCGAATTGTACGAGACCGTGGAGCTGAAACCCGGCGTGCGCACGATGCTGGCAAAGCTGCAGGCCGAGGGCGCACGCATGTGCATCTGCTCCAACACCTGGGCCGAACAGTGCCGCACCGTGCTTACCCGGCTGGGCATCGCGCAGTATTTCTCCTTCATCGTGGAAGCGCAGGGCGTGCTGCACAAAAGCCGCCCAGAGGTGTTCTTTGAGTGCATGAGCCGTCTGGGCGGTGCAGACCCCGCCGCCTGTGCCGTGTGCGAGGATGCCGTATACGCCGCCGCCACCGCCCACAAGGCCGGGTATTACGTCATTGGCATCGCAGACCGCACCTCTGCCGCCGACGAGCCGGAGATGCGCCGCATCTGCAGCCAGTTCGTGCCCCGGTGGGATATGCTGGACTGGACACGTGTGTAAGAAAAAAGGGCCGCAGCGTGCGGTTCTTTTCTTTATCTGATCCTTCTTTGCTCTTGCATTTTGTGCGCAAGAAGAGTATGATATTATAAATAGGACTGCCCCAAGGGGGAAGTGTCCTCATTTGTGAGAATACACTCTGTGATTTTTAATATAAAGGTATAATATCCGTAAAGAGGAGACCTTCCGTCATGAACAACCCACTCGTCAGCATTATCGTGCCTGTGTACAACGTGCAGAATAGTGTTGCCCGCTGTCTGGAGAGCATTTGTGCCCAGACATGGAAGAATATCGAGGTCATTCTGGTCAACGACGGGTCCCGGGACGAAAGCTTTTCCATCTGTGAGCAATTCCGTGAAAAGGACCCCCGCATCGTTCTGGTGGACAAATCCAATTCCGGTGTGTCGGAGACCCGCAACTGCGGCATGTCCCTTGCAAGGGGCAAGTATGTGCAGTTTGTGGACAGCGACGATTATCTCGACCCTGATTTTACCGAGCGGCTGGTGACTGCTGCCGAAGCGAACAACGCCGATCTGGTCATTGCACCTTACTGGATGGTGATTCCCGCCAACTCTTCCAAGGCCACGCAGGCACTGGAAAACCTGCAGGAGAACCTTGGCATCGATGCCGAGAAAAAGCCCGATGATATCCGTGAATACGGCTTCCTGCCCGAGGGCATCTACGACCGCGATACCTTTGCCCTGCGCCTGATGGAGAAGCCCGCATCCTTCTTCTACAGCGTGCTGTGGAACAAGCTCTACCGCCAGGATATTCTGGCAGACCATCATCTTCAGTTCACCAGCGAGGTGCGCTGGGCCGAAGACCTGGTTTTCAATCTGGAATACATTTTGTACGCCAATGTTTTCGTATCCATTTCCAAAGCGGGCTACCACTATGTGCAGAACCCCCAGAGCATCTGCCACACCCAGATCAATCTGGCTTCCATCGTGCAGAACAAACTGCAGGTGTTCCGCTATTACAAGGAGCTGTACACAAAGCTGGGCCTGTACGATCAGGTGCAGCCGCAGCTGTATAAATTCCTGACCGCGTTCTCCGAGAACGCCTATCCCTCCGGTTCTCCCCAGAAGATCATCATGGACATGGCCAACCGCTGGGGCTTTGGTGTTCTGGATGCTTCCGACAAGGAAAAGAAACACAAAACCGAACCCGATGCCTGATCTCCGGGCACGAAAAAAGAGCCGTGAAAGCGGCTCTTTTTTGTTTACCATTTTACCGGTCGATCCAGCTGCGGAAGGCTTCGCGCACTGCACCCTCCCGTCCGCGCGGGATGGGGATGCGCGCACCGCTGCACATCTGCAGCTCGCCCGCCGTCAGCAGCTGTGCCGCCGCCAGATTGACCACATAGGAGCGGTGCGGCTGCAAAAAACGCCCGTCTTCCAGCAGCGGCTTTGCTACCTCGGCAAAGGACACCCGCAGCGAAAGGGACACTACATCCTCGCCGCTGAGCAGATGGAAGTGCACCACATGGTGGGTGCACTCCAGATATTCGATCTGCGCATAGGCCAGCGCCCGCAGGCCTTCGGCGGTGACAACGGTCATTGCCGGGCCGTACTCCGGCTCGGTGGCGCGGGCAAGCAGGGCCGAAAGCTCCTGCTGGTGCACCGGCAGAAGCAGATACTGCATGGCATCCACCCGGAAAGCGCTGTAGGCGTGGGCCGGTGTGCGGGCCGCAAAGGCCAGCGGAGCCCTGCGGCCCCGGCGGCGCAGCTCCGCAGCCGCCGAAAGCCCTGCCGGGGCCGCTACAGCGCCCAGCTCGATGAGATACAGGTCAAACCGTTCTCCCTCGGTGTCCCGGCGCAGCAGCGCATCTGCATCCGGCAGCTGCTGCACGATGCACGCATCCTGCCGCCGGGCAAAATATTCCATGCACTGGCGTTCCAGCCCGCTGCGCAAGGCCGCGTCCGGGCTGCATACCGCAATGTGAAATACCATCTCACATTCTCCTTTCCGCCAGCCGCCCGCCTTGATTTTTGCGCAGGGCTGGAGTATGATAAATAAAACTTTGCTGCATCGAAAAAAGAAAAAACGGAGGGACCCGCCATGCCGCAGCCGCTTGTCAGCGTTATTGTGCCCGCCTATAACGCGGCGGGCTTCATCTCCCGCTGTGTGGAGAGCATCACATCCCAGAGCTACCCGGAGCTTGAGATCCTTCTGCTGAACGACGGCTCCACCGATGACACCCTTGCTGTCTGCCGGAAGCTTGCTGCCGCCGACAGCCGCATCCGTGTGGTGGACAAGCCCAACACCGGCGCAGCAGACACCCGCAGCTGCGGCCTTGCCCTTGCCCACGGCGAATACATCCAGTTTGCGGACAGCGACGATCACCTGCTGCCGGGCTGCACCGCAAACCTGGTGGCTGCTATGCAACGCAGCCATGCCGACCTTGTGCTGGCTCCCTACCGGATGATGGTGCCCCGCAAGGATGGCGGCTATGACACCCGGGAGTACAGCCTGCTGCCCGCCGGGGTGTACAACAAGGTGGATTACCTGTGGCAGCTCACCGGCAATGCCGCTGCCTTTTACTACGGCGTGCTCTGGAACAAGCTCTACCGCCGGGATCTCATCCAGATGGCGCACATCCGGTTCGAGCATGTGGTATACGCCGAGGACCAGCTGTTCAACACCCGGTATCTGCAGGTGGCACAGCGGTTTGCCGCCATCGACGAAGCCGCCTACTGCTACATCCAGAACCCGCAGAGCGTATGCCATACGCAGGTGAGCGCGGCGGACATGCTGCGCCACCGCAGCCGGATGTACCACACCTACAAGGAAATGTGTATCCAGCTGGGCGTGTACGATAAATTCCGCCTGCGGCTGCACGGCATCTATCTGAGCCTGTTTGAAAGCCCTCTGCCCAACGGCCCGGTGCAGAAGCTTTCCGACGCATTTGCCCGCACCCACAGCCGCATCTGAGAAAAGGAGAACCTATGGAATTTCCCCTTGTAAGCATCATCGTGCCCATGTACAACACTGCCGGGTGCATTGCCCGCTGTGTCAAAAGCATTTGCGCCCAGACTTATAAAAGCATTGAGATCCTGCTGCTGAACGATGGCTCCACCGACGACACCCTTGCCGTCTGCCGCGCCCTTGCCGCCAGCGACCACCGCATTGCACTGGTGGATAAAACCAACACCGGCGCAGCGGATACCCGCAATCAGGGCATTGCGCTGGCCCACGGCAAATACATCCAGTTTGTGGACAGCGACGACTGGCTGGCCCCCGATTTTACGGAAAAGCTGGTCTCCGCCGCCGAGGCCCACACCGCCGATCTTGTGATCGCGCCCTTCTGGATGGTGTACCCGGAAAACTATGTGGAGCACATCCGCCCATGGGAAAAGGCGCTGCAGCATGTGCTCCAGCGCAATCCGCCCCGCACCCGGGCCTATGGCTATCTGCCTGCCGGGGTGTACACCGGACAGGAGTACGCAAAGCATCTGATTCAGAAGCCGAACACCTTCTACTATGGCAGTCCCTGCAACAAGCTCTACCGCCGTGACCTCCTGCGGAAGCACAGCCTCCATTTCCGCAAAGAATTGTTTGCGGAGGATCAGCTGTTCAACACCGAATATCTGCGCTATGTGCGCACCGCCGTTTCCATCCCGGACATCGGCTATTACTACCTGCAGAACAGCCAGAGCGTCTCCCACTCCAGAGTGACCACCGCCGACATCCTTTCGCTGCGGCGGCGGGTGATGCTCCTGTACCGGGACATCTACACCGAACTTGGCATCTACCCGGAAACGCGGGCGGCCATCCTGCGTTCGCCCTTTGGCGAAAACGAGTTCACTCTTCCGCCGCTGGACACCCCACAGACGCACTGCTGCAAGCTGTGACCCTATAAAAAGCACCCGGCTGCCGCCGAGAGCCGCTCTGGCTCCTGCACGGCTCCGGGTGTTTTTTGCGCTTTCTCAGCAGCCGATGGCGGCACACTTCTCCGCCAGCCAGCTGCGCTCTTCGTCGTTCAGGTGCGGTGCCAGCTTTGCAAACACCTGACGGTGGTAATCGTTCAGCCATGCGATCTCGTCCTTATCCAGCACACCGGGCAGGATGGGAGAGGTGGCAATGGGCACGAACATCAGCGGTTCAAAATCAAGGAAGGTACCGTACTGGTTATCGGCCTTGTGCACGCACACCAGCTCGTTCTCGATGCGGATGCCCACGAGGTCGGTCTCGTAAACGCCCGGCTCGTCGGTGACCACCATGCCGGGGCGCATCCGGGTGGTGTTGCGGCCGTTCAGGGCATGGGGACCCTCGTGCACGTTGCCCACAAAGCTGACGCTGTGACCGGTGCCGCAGCGGTAGTTGATGAGGTGCCGCCACAGCGGTTCCCGGGCAATGGTGTCGATCATCTTACACTCGCAGTAATCCAGCCAGACGGCCTTGGCAAGGTCGATGTGGCACTGCAGAGTCCATGTGTAGAAGCGCTTTTCGTCCTCGGTCAGCGGGCCAAGCGGGTAGGTGCGGGTGATGTCGGTGGTGCCGTCCATGTAGGTGGCACCGCTGTCCACCAGCAGAAAGCCCTTCTTTTCCAGCACAGCGTGATCTTCCGGGGTGGCGTGGTAGTGCATCATGGCTGCGTTGCCGCCGTAGGCCGCAATGGTGCCAAAGCTTTCCACAAGGAATTTATCGTCCGCACTGCGGTACTTGTGCAGAATTTCATCCACCGTCAGCTCGGTCAGGATCTCACCGGCAGCAAGGCGGCTTTCCAGCTCGATCTGGAACCGCACCATGGCCACAGCGTCCCGGATATGGGCCTGCTTTGTGTGGGCAAGCTCCGTTTCGTTCTTCACGCCCTTCATCATCAGCAGCGGGTCGGTGCCGTCCTTCACGGTGAGGGCAGGGTTCTGCTCCAGCACCTGATACACGGCGTAGTTCACCGTGGAGCACTCGGCCAGCACGGTCTGGGGTTCCGTCTCAGCAGCGAGGAACTTCAGCACATCATCATACTCCGCCAGCGTGATGCCGTTGGCTTCCAGCTCTGCCTTTGCCTCCGGGGTGACGCGGGCCGTGTTGATGAAGAGTACCGCGCGGCTGGGGGTCACATAGCAGTAGGCCATGGCATAGGGAGTGCACTCAATATCCATGGCGCGCAGGTTCAAAAGCCATGCCAGATTATCCAGCTTGCCCACAAACTGAGCGGTGCAGCCCAGCTCCTTGAGCTTGCTGCGCAGCTGATCCAGCTTTTCCGCCGGGGAGAAGCCCGCATATTCCTTCGGCAGGATCCACGCTGGGGTATCCGGCAGGGCAGGGCGGTCCTCCGTCCACAGCTCGTCCTCAAGGTTCAGAGTCTTGATGGAAGCGCCCTTCTTTTCCAGTGCCTTTTTCAGGTCGTTCACGAGGGCCGTGCTGGCGGTCAGGCCGCACAGGCCCAGTGCTTCGCCCTCATTCAGGGCATTTGCGCAGTATTCCTCCACGGTGGGCACGCCGGGTTCCCCCATGCGCTGCAGCTTGATCTCGGTACCCACAATTTCCTTCTCGGCCTGCACAAAATAACGGCCGTCGGCCCACAGGGCGCTCTCGGTGCGGGTGACCACGAAGTTGGAGTTCTCGCCGTGGAACCCGGAGAACCAGGTCAGGCTGGTGTAATGGCAGGGCAGGTATTCGCTGGCGTGGGGATCACCCACAGGGATCAGATAAACGGCCACGCCGTTTGCAGCCATGGCGGCACGCAGCGCGGCAAGGCGCTCGGGTACGGTATTCATGCTCATAATGACAGCTTCCTTTTTTCTATGGCCGGACCGCCGGAAAAGCCCCCGGCGGCAGGGAATTTTTCTGTGTCCTATTGTATCATTCCGGGAAAAAGATTTCAATGCAGGGGCGGGACGGTTTGGAATGACCTCCGCTGCCGGAGAGCATCCTCGCTGACTGGGCCCTCTCAGTCAAAGCCTTGCGGCTTTGCCAGCTCCCCCGAAAGGGGGAGCTTTATTCGTGCCGACCTTCAGAAAACAAAAAGCTCCCCCTGAGTGGAACGACTTCCCCCGGCCGGGGGAAGATGGCGAAGCCAGAAAGGGGAACGGCTGGCGAACGCAGTGAGCCTGAGAGGGTTGGCGTCCTCTCAGCAAAACCGTCAGGTTTTGACTGAGGGAGTTCGTTCTCCCTCAAAATGCCGCCAATTTGCAAAAAAAGTTACAATTTTTTCTTGAAAAAGGCCGTTTTCCCATTGACAGCCTTGTTATAATAGGAGTGTAAGATTTTTGAGCCAGCACTCTGCGGCTCTGTGTGCTATTCAAAGAAAGAGGCAATTGAATCATGACCAAAATCGATATTTTCTCCGGCTTCCTTGGTGCCGGTAAAACTACCCTGATCAAAAAGCTCATCAAAGAGGCCTTTGCCGGCCAGCAGGTGGTGCTGATCGAGAACGAGTTCGGCGAGATCGGCATTGACGGCGGCTTTCTGAAGGAAAGCGGCATCCAGATCAACGAGCTGAACGCCGGCTGCATCTGCTGCT
>OLPW01003069.1_pt1 | contig 13694 bp, 10 predicted proteins | sample 1672161 | NCBI WGS metagenome assembly OLPW01 (sample SAMEA3136654, study PRJEB25190) | human gut metagenome
GATAAAATAATCGTGACCTTTTATATCCTCAAGACGTGCAACGATTGACACCGCTTTATATCCGTCGGGAAGATTGAAGCGTTCTTTTATAATTCGTTTTTCGTCTGTCGAAACAGGTGTAAGTCCGTCAACGCCGTTTAAAATGACTTTTATCTTGCTTTCCTTAACACCCGTATCAGTAAGGTTGTCCTTTGCCGCCTCTGCAACGGCAATAATACTGTCCGCATAATGATTGTTAATCATTCCGTTTATAACCTTGCCGATACCTCTTGATATTTTCTTTGACGGTTCAAATACGCTGTGACGCGTATAAACAACCTTTGCACCCGCTTGTTTTGCCGCAATTCTTGCTGACATACTTGCATGAGTATGAACAATATCCGGTTTTTCACGTTTAAATATCATTCTAAGTTTCTTTACCGCCGCAAAATCAAGCGACTTATCCGCAATTCCGTCAACCTCGATTACAGGTATATTCATCTTGTCAATATGCGGTTTTAAAAGGCTGTTTTTCGGAAGAACTACTTTTACGTCAAATGTGTTGTAATCAAAATTTTCAAGCAGTGTAAGAAGACATTTTCCAGCACCGCCTATATTTGTATCCGAGGACACTTCTATTACTTTTATTTTTTTCATAGATTACTCCTTTCACAGAAATTCCAAACTAATTTAAAAATTGTTCACAGTACCGCTTTGCGGCTCACGGTGCCGTACATAGGTACTGCCCCGAGCAAAAAGTGGTGCTGCGGGCAATTTTAGTCAGTCGTTTTTAAGTGTTTCAACGCTAAACCCAAACCTAACACCATAAAGAATACTGCCATTACTCTGTAGTTGTAGAATGTATAGTCAAACATACTCTGTGCCAAAAATCCTATTACACCGCTGCCCAAAGCCAATGCAAGCATTGAGTCCATGCTCTTTTTATCATCCATTCTGTATACATCAGACATTTTCTTTACAAATACAATTTGCATTACCAAGAATACTCCCAGTCCGCTTATGCCTGCCTCAACAAGAAGTTGTAAGAACAAGTTATGTGAATGAGGTGCTATGATAGCGTTGTATGAGAAGAAAGGATATACCTGTGAAAATGCCGCCTCACCCATACCTATACCGCCGAGCCAATAATGTTTCATCATTCCGAGCGTACCCATCCAAATATATACACGATACGATGTTGACGAGTCCTCCATATTGCCGACACTCATTATACGGTCAACAATAGTCTGCGGTATGATAAACGGCAATATACACAACACAATCGGTATAAAGCCCCACCATTTTCCTTCATAGAATGTTACGAATATAACTACGCTCAGCATAAAGCCGATCCAACAGCCTCTTGACTGTGTAAGTACCAGACACAACGCAAGCACAAGGAACATTAATCCGTACGCCCATTTTGAAAGTTCTTTCCACTTGTTTTTAAGCATATATACCGCCGCTACAGGAAGTACCAAAAGCAAGTATTCGCCCAGTACGTTCGGATTGCCGAGTGTTGAATATACACGCATTGTTGCGTCTTCAAACATTTCTTCATCAATCCACGCATTTGAAGTTGTCCAACCGAATGCGTACTGCATTACACCGTAAAGTGCAACAAGTGCGCCCGATATAACAAATATCTTAAACAATCCGTAAAGTTGTTCCTTTGTCTTAACCGTATTCACTACAACAAAGTAGAATATTAGGAATACAAGATACATCGCCCATACTTTAAGACTTCCCATTCTTGCGAATGATGCAAGTGACGATACAAGCAATACTCCCAAAAGAAGTAATATACACATACCCACGCCGTCAAACTTCCACTTGAAGTTTTCGTCCGAAAGCGATTTAATAACAAGTGACAAAGCCGTCCACAAACATATACCGGCAAGTATCATTGTCGGCATAAAAGGTGCTAAAAATACCGCCGCATACACACCCGTAATCGGTGCATACATAACAAGCACCATACCGAACAGAGCAAAAGGTATTGCCAAGCCGTAAAGCTTTGAAACGCTCATTACCGCTCCGACAATAATACCGCACAAAAGTGCAAGTACAAGTCTTAGCTTGCCGTTTGTATACTTTTCATCGTAAAATTCAAAATCAAGATTTTTAAATCCTGCCGCACTTTTGATTACACTTACGACCTTACTCGGATTTAAAAACGACATAAGATTGAAGTTAAACACACTCATAATCGCGCCGATAACACCGACAATCAAAGCGATTTTCGACAGGTGCATACCTACAATACTGTAACATACAACCGTTGCAAGAATCATTATACCGAAAAAACGTGTATTCACCGCCATAAAATTCTGTATATATACTCTCGCCCAATGACATATAAAACTGTTTTTTATGTTGCTTTCCACAAATTTTCCGATTTTCTTTTTTATAAAAGTTAAAAACGTAAACGGACATCTGACAATTCTTACTGCAACACTGTTTGACTCGTTTTGACCTATATTTCTGATCCAAGTCATAACAGAACTGTTTTTCCAAGAACCTGATATTCCGTTATATATCTTCATAAGCAATTTGCAAAGTCCGCTTTTTCTGAACGCATTTGCAAAACTGTGACAAAATGCCGCTATTGAAGACAGTATAAAACTATTCATCTTCTCACCCTTTCTTTTTTATAATACTTTTTATATCGTCCTCGCCCGTAACAAAAATCATAATACCGTATATTATAACTCCTGTCACACCGCATATACCGCAAGTGAGGATATTTCCTACAACACCGTCAAATCTTGCACCTACAAATCCGTAAACGAAGAATACGCCTACTCCCATAACAGCCGCCGATATAACGGCTTTTATCATATTCAAAATATCTCTGCCTTTTATCATATCGGGATACTTTCTGTGCATACAGAACCAGTTCAAAACCGCATTCACGATTGAACCGCCTGCCGCCGCAAGTGCAAGTCCGTTGGTTGCCATTACATTATACAGTACATACGCAAGCAAAATATTTATAACCATACTTATAACCGAGTTTCTCATAGGCGTTCTGCTGTCCTGCAGCGAGAAAAATGCTTTTGATAAAATCTCATTAAGTCCGAGTCCAAGCATACCGACAGAATAGAATTTAAGTAATGTGCTTATTGCCTCAACGTCCTCTGCACCCATTTTGCCGTAACCGTAAATAACAGACGCAATCGGTTTTGAAAGAACTATAAATCCTGCCATAAGCGGTGCTATTACAAGCACAATCGCACGCATTGAGCTTACTGTAAGTTTTTTCGCCTCATTGTCGTTTCCGTCCGCAACCGCACGTGCAAGTTTTGGGAATATCAAGTTTGTAACCACAAAACTGAATACTCCGACAACGATTATATACAGTCTGTTCGACTGCTGAATATATGTTACCGCAGAATCGATATTTGACGCAAATCTTTGATTGACTATTGAATAAAGCGGTTGTACCCAAGTGGATATAAGCATAGGTCCGGCAAGCAAAAGCATTTGCTTTATATACGGATCTTTAAACTTAAAATCAGGTCTGTACTTTACTCCGAATTTTTTTATCCAAGGTATCAGTATTATAAACTGCAAGCTCCATGCAATAACCATTGTTACCGACAAGCCGTAAATACCGAACTTCTTGCCGAATACCACATAATAAAGTATAATAGCCAAATTCGATACAAGGCTTATTATTGACGGAATATTGTACTCGCCGAATGACTGCAACAATCCGACAAATGAAAACGCCAGTCCCGTAAATATTACCATCGGGAACATTATCGCGGTAAGCTGTGCCGCAAGATTGTGCTTGTCGGCTGTATAATTCGGTGCTTGTATGTTCACAAGTACATCTCTGAAAATTATTCCGCCCACAACGATAAATAAGGTTATACAGACAATAAGCGTTACGAACTTATTGACAAATTTCATCGCCTCGTCTTTGCCTTTTTTCGACATTATATCGTTGAAAACAGGTATAAATGCCGCAGATATAACTCCGCCGATTATGACATCAAACAACGTTGTAGGAATAGTTGACGCGGTTAAAAATGCGTCCGACTCCAAGCCGGAACCGAAATATGCTGTTAAAAGCGAATCTCTTACAAGTCCGAGTACCTTTGACAAAAGCGTTGCCATTGCCATAAAGCCTGCCGTCAGGAGCATTTTCTGTCCGGAAGTTTTTTCTTTCACAGCGTCACACTCCCTTTTTCATAAAGCTCAATCGCATATTTGCCGTTAAGCTTTGCTTTTTCTTTTAAATGGCTGTAATTTTCTTTTAAATCCTGCTTTATCGTGTCGTAATTTGCCACACATTCATCAAGCATTTTCTTTAAATTTTCATCTGTTACTTCATTTACGTCAACGTAGTGTCTTTGATGTGTATATTCCATAAAGCTGTTTATCTTAGGGTCATACACCAGGCCGATAAGCGGTACTGAATTTATCGCCGCATAAATTAATGTATGAAGTCGCATACCGATACACATATCAAAACATTTAATAATTGAAAGCATTCCCTCAACGGAATAACGTTTCTTGATAATTGCCGATTCGTGTTTCATTTTGCGTTTTATATTCTGCATTATAGCTGTGTCACGACTTGACTGCATAGGAAGAAATACCGTATAGTAGCCGTATTTTTCGTATGCGTAGTCACAAGCGTTCGCAATTTGAGTTTCAAAGTCACTGCCTAAGTTCTGCCACTTTCTTACCGACACTCCGAGCAGTTTTTTATCACTCGGAACACCCTCATTTTTCAAAATAGCCTTTCCGAGCTTTTCGTCTGCAATATCCAAATCAAGTGCAGGATCGGCTGTAACCTTTACATTTTTGTTTTCAATACCGATTTCATGCAACGTTTTATATGAACGTTCATCACGCAATGTTATAAGGTCAACTTTATCAAGTATTTTCTTGGTTTTCTTGATATTGCCCTTTCTTTCAAGCGGACCTATACCGTTTGAATAAAGCATAACTTTCATATTTTTCTTTTTTGCCATTGCGATAACCGTAAGATAATACCAAAGTGACTTTGTACTTGTTCTGTCCTGTATCAGTGTACCGCCGCCCGAAATAAGCATATCTGCCTTTTTCATATGTTTGGCAATCTTTAATACATTCAATCGATTTATAGATTTAACCTTGTAATATTCCATTGTTTCGGCAGGGTTTGCACTTAAAACAACTATGTTCGGACTTTCCTTATACTGCTTTAAATCATTTATAATCGCCTGCAAAAGTGCGTCATCACCGCTGTTTTTAAAGCCGTAATAACCTGATATAAGAATTTCTTTGTTTTTCTGCAATGCCCAATCATAAACCTTTATGCTGTCATCAGCCATACGAGTTACAGAATATTCTTTCTTAATAAGTTCTCTGCCGTATTCGCCGAGTTCTTTCTGCTTATTTTCGTCAAGATTGAAGAATTTAAGTACATCACGTTTTATAAGCTCACTGTCCGACATTTCACAACCGCGGCAACAGAAGTTAGTATCAATGCCGACCGCAAGTTTGCTTTCGTCAAACAATCCGATATATCCCTCATTACCTGCAATTATAACAGGCTTGTCCGCCGCCATTGCCTCAAGAGCCGCACGGCTCACACCTACAAACAATTTACACGGTGCAATAAGTTTATTTATATCTGTTCTTGCACCTGTAAGTACAATGACATCACGACCCAACTTTTGGTTTACGCTGTCAGCCATAGTTTTTACATTATCATAATCATCGCCTGCACCGACAACTATAACTTTTAAATTATTAACCGCTTTGTCGATTTCGGGAACTGCTTCGATAAGCTGCTTTGCAACAAGGCTTCTTGATTCGTCCAAACGGCTTACATAAGTTATAACCGTATCGTCATCTTTTATACCGAGTTCCTTTTTTATATCTTCACAATCTGTTTTAGGTGAAAACTTTTCAGTATCAATACCGTTTATCGTAACATTTATATCACCTGCCGGTATGTGATAGTTGTCCATTAAGTAGGTCTTTATATCCTCCGACACCGCAACAGTCTTTTCACCCCAATCGGTTATATATTTAAGACCGTAGCCTGTATTAAATACCCAATGTGCCGTTGTCACAAACGGAAACTTCATTCTCTTGTGAAGTTTTCCCAATATAAAAGAAGGGATTCTTGCGTGAGAATGAACTATGTCTATTTTTTCGTCTTTAATTATCTTCTTCAAAAGTCGTGCCGATTTCAGCATATTCAAAGGATTTTTATTCTGCAAAGGTACTGCATAATGCTTTATTCCCGCGTCCTTGAGTTCCTTTACATAAACACCGCCGTTTGAAGTGACAATTACATTAAAGCCTTTTCTTTTAAGCTCTTTTGCAAGTTCAACAACGTGTGTTTCCGCGCCTCCGATATTTAACTGCATCAATGATAAAAGGATATTTGCACCTTTTTCCAAAGTACTCACCTGCTCTTTCATACATACTTATTTTTTATTATATCATATTATGTATTAAATTTCAATCACTGTTTTTGTCTGCAACTTACATACTATGTTACAGCAATATTCACAAAATATCTGACATTTATCAAAAAGTATTTTACAAATTGTTTGCGATATAGTATAATAAATTCATTATTATAAAATCAAGAGAGGTATTTTCTTATGAACAACAAAAAAGAAGTATGTTTTCAGGCGGATTCGGATTTGTTCTTGCTGCGGCAGGAAGTGCGGTAGGATTGGGTAATATTTGGCGTTTCCCTTATCTCGCCGCAAAATACGGCGGAGGTATATTCTTATTATTCTACATACTTCTTGTCGTAACATTCGGTTTTTCACTTATGATTGCCGAAAACGCAATCGGACGTAAAACCGGTAAAAGCGGACTTTGTGCATTCCGCGAACTTAGTAAAAAATGGGGATTTATCGGAATTATCGCAACGCTTATTCCCATGATTATTCAGCCTTACTACAACGTAATCGGCGGTTGGGTTATCGAATATGCAACAAAATATGTAACAGGCAATCATCAGCTTTTGGCACAAGACAATTTCTTTACTGATATGCTTGCATCACCGCAAAGACTTCTTATTTATCAGTTTATATTCTCGGCAATTACGACTTTTGTAATTTTAAGAGGTGTTCAAAAAGGCGTTGAAAAGTTCAGTACAATACTTATGCCGGTACTTATTGTACTTGCAATAATCGTTGCGGTATACTCAATTACACTTCCGGGGGCTATGACGGGTGTTAAGTATTTCTTCGTTCCCGACTTTTCAAACTTTTCAATTCAAGGTGTGCTTGCCGCAATGGGACAAATGTTCTACTCACTGTCGCTTGCGATGGGTATTATGATTGCATACGGCTCATACTTGCCTAAAGACAGTGACCTTGAAAAGAATGTAGGCAGAATTGAACTTTTCGATACAGCTATCGCTATATTGGCAGGTCTTATGATTGTTCCGGCGGTATTCGCTTTTTCAGGCGGTGACCAAAGTGCTTTGGGCAAAGGTCCAAGCCTTATGTTTGTGACATTGCCAAAGGTATTTGAAAGCATGGGTATGGCAACGGTTATAGGAAGTGTATTCTTCATACTTGTTCTGCTTGCCGCACTTACTTCTTCCATTTCAATTATGGAGGCTATCGTTTCTTCGCTTTGTGACCGTTTCGGTTGGGACAGAAATAAGACAACAATCTGTGCAGGTATCGGTTCTTTCTTATTCGGTATACCGCCGATTTTAGGATACAATGTCTGGGATAAAGCGACTTTAGGCGGTATGACAATTCTTGATATGATGGACTTTGCCACAAATTCAATACTTATGCCTATATGCGCATTGCTTACCTGTATATTTGTCGCATACGTTATCGGCGTCAACTCAATACACGATGAAGTACGCATATCATCAGCATTCAAACGTCAAAAGCTTTTCGATATTATGATTAAATACGTTGCACCTGTGTTTATCGTTGCAATATTGATTTCTTCAATACTTGAAGCACTCGGAATTATAAAATTCTAAAAAAATAAGCGTTCACTTCAAAATGTGAACGCTTTTAAATTTTGTCTTATTTTGTAACAACTCTGTGGAATGTCTTTTTACCCTTTTTGATAATCATACCTTCATCTGTAATCATATCTTCCGTAACAACACCGTTTACGTCATTGTATTTTACATCATTGATTGAAAGACCGTTTTGTTGAACAAGACGTCTTGCCTCACCCTTTGACGGCAATAATCCTGTCTTAACAAGCATATCGAGTACACCCATTCCGACAACGTCAGGTATAACGCTTGTCGGCATATCTGCACTTACTCCGCCTTTAGCGAATACTTCTTCTGCTGTTTTCTTAGCTTTTTCAGCCTCTTCTTCACCGTGTACAAGCTTTGTTACTTCATAAGCAAGAATTCTCTTAGCTTCGTTAAGTTCCTTACCTTCCCACTTTTCCATTTTACGAATTTCGTCCATAGGAACGAATGTAAGAAGTTTTAAGCACTTAATAACGTCAGCATCTTGTACGTTTACCCAATACTGATAGAAATCGTACGGAGTAGTCTTTTTAGGGTCAAGCCAAACAGCACCCGATTGTGTCTTACCCATTTTCTTACCTTCACTGTTTGTAAGCAAAGTAAATGTCATACCGTAAACCTGCTTTTGGTCCTTACGTCTGCAAAGGTCGATACCGCCAAGAATGTTACTCCACTGGTCGTCGCCGCCCAATTCGATTTTACAGTTATACTTACGGTTAAGCATTAAGAAGTCATAGCTCTGCATAAGCATATAGTTAAATTCAAGGAATGAAAGTCCCTTTTCAAGTCTTTGCTTAAAGCATTCGGCAGTAAGCATTTTATTTACTGAGAAACATGAACCGATGTCACGCAAAAATTCCACATAATTAAGGTCTAAAAGCCAATCGGCATTGTTTACCATTATAGCTTTATCGTCCGAGAAATCAATAACTCTTGATAACTGCTGTTTGAAACATTCACAGTTATGGTCAATTATTTCCTTAGTCATCATCTGACGCATATCGGTTCTGCCCGATGGGTCACCGATATGACCTGTACCGCCACCGACAAGGGCAATCGGTCTGTGTCCGTAATTCTGCATATGTCGCATTACGACCATCTGCAAAAAGTGTCCTACATGAAGGCTGTCTGCTGTTGGGTCAAAGCCAATATAGAACGTAACTTTTTCCTTTCCTAATAATTCTCGTATCTCTTGTTCGTGTGTTGTCTGGGCAATAAGTCCACGCTCCAGCAAAACGTCATATACATTATCTTGCATATTCTTTTCCTCCTTCATTAGTGTATTGCCACGAGTACGGCAATCTGTTACATTATACACCATAAGACAAAGTTTTGCAAGATATTTTTTCTAAATATTGTTTGAACCGAGTAAATTATGATATTTCAGATAATCCTGCGGATTTGTGCTTATAATTCTCTCCACGCGTCCGTCTGTCAATTCAAGTGTCACGTTGTTATACATTTTTAGATGTCTTTGTCTTATTTGAGTGTTGTCGAAAAACACAACATCTGTCGGCACTATTGAATAAATCATTTTTTATTTTCTCTCTCCTTTTCTATCAGCTCATACATTTTTTCAAGTGCGTCTTTAAGTCCGCCCATTTCATTTATAAGCCCGTATTCAACCGCCTTTTTTGCAAATAATATACTTCCCACGTCGTTTGCTATTTCATCAGTCGTGAGCATTAACTGTTTAAATTTGTCGTATGTTATATTTGAATTTGAAACAACAAAATCAATTATTCTGTCCTGCATATTCTGAAAATATTGAAATGTCTGCATAACGCCGATTACAACGCCGTTCATTCTGAGCGGATGCACTGTCATAGTTGCGGTCGGTGCAATGAACGAATAATCCGTCGCAACCGCAAGCGGTACACCTATACTGTGTCCGCCGCCCAAAACAAGCGAAACGGTAGGTTTACTCATTCCGGCTATCATTTCAGCTATCGCCAATCCTGCCTCAACGTCACCGCCTACCGTATTTAAAAGCACCATAAGTCCGTCAATTTCCGGATTTTCCTCAATCGCTATAAGCTGCGGCAGAACGTGTTCGTATTTCGTTGTCTTGTTCTGCGGCGGCAATACCATATGCCCCTCAACCTGACCGATTATATTCAGACAATGTATATTACCTCTCGGATTTTTTGTTTCAACACTTCCCAAATCCTCAATATTCCGTCGTTCCTGTTCCGCTATATTACTTTCTGTATCTGTATCATTTATCACTGTACACACCTCCGTACTATACTTATTATAATGCTTTTGGGTATAATTTATACATATTGCAAATTTTCTGTTATATTATAATTAATGATAATCTATTGTAATATATACTGTTTTGTGTTATAATAAACGTTAGTATATTAAGCAAGGGAGTGGATATATATGCCTATAAAGATACCGGACAAACTTCCGGCAACAGCACAGCTCAGAAAAGAAAATATTTTTGTTATGAGTGAAAAAAAGGCTATGCACCAAGATATTCGTCCGCTTAAAATTGTAATAGTGAACTTGATGCCGACTAAAATAGCTACCGAAACACAGCTTTTAAGACTGCTTTCAAATTCACCGTTGCAAATTGAAATAGATTTTCTGCAAATGGATACACACGAATCAAAAAACACACCATCAGAACATTTGGCAACATTTTATACAACCTTTGATGAAATAAAAGATTCAAAATATGACGGAATGATTATAACAGGTGCGCCTGTTGAAAACCTTGAATATGAAGATGTTGATTATTGGGGCGAGCTTACACGCATAATGGATTGGTCCAAAACTCACGTCACTTCAACATTGCACATATGTTGGGCGGCACTTGCCGGTCTTTACTATCATTACGGTGTGCCGAAGCATCCGTTAAAAGAAAAATGTTCGGGAGTTTTCAAACACAAGGTGAACAGACGCACGGCAAAGCTTGTACGAGGTTTTGACAATGAATTTTACGCACCGCATTCACGTTTTCAAGAAGTGCGTGCAGAGGATATAAAAAAGGTTAAAGAGCTTGAAATTCTTTGCGATTCAAAAGAGGCTGGCGTGTATATCGTATTTACAAAAGGCGGCAGACGTATTTTTGTAACAGGTCACGCAGAATATGACGCAACAACGTTGCGTGATGAATATTTCAGAGATTTGGACAAAGGTAAAAATCCGATAATACCAAAACACTATTTTCCGAATGACGATCCTACAAAAAAGCCGATCGTCCGTTGGCGTTCCCACGCTAATTTGTTATTCTCAAATTGGCTCAATTACTTTGTATATCAAATCACACCTTATGATATTGACAGCATAAACTAAAAAGTCTGACCCTGTGGGTCAGACTTTTTAGTTTATTGATATTATTTAATTTCTTTCAGCATTTAATATAAATTGTACATTCTTAACTTCTATCGAATTAAGATTACTGTCATCATCACTGTAATTATAATTCGGATTAATTGAATACCAAGACTTACTGCTGAAATATTTGCTGTATTCTTCCGTTTGGAATTTACGTCCGTGACGGGCATATATTTCGTTTCTCGCAAGTGCAAGGTCGTGCTTTGACATTCCCTTAATATCATCATTTGTAAGAAGTTTTGTACCCGAATTTGCAAGTATATAGTCACCTGCATAATTCGTTATACTCGTAATTTCATATACAGTATTTCCGTTATACGTTTCCGACGTCGGTACAGCCGTTATCGTGTAAGGCTTGCCGTTTATCTGTTCCGTTGTACTACCGGCTGAAACAGTTGCGTAATATTTAACATTATTAGTTACAAATGTCATTAAATGTTTTCCGGCATTTGAGTCATATATAACTTCACCGCCTGTACTTAGCTGTGAAGAAATGTTTGAAGATGAAACTCCGCTGTTTTGTGCAGATGATGTATTTGACGATGAGCCTGTACCGCTTGAACCTTTTCCTTTAGATGATGTACTTGATGAGCCGTTTGACGTATTACTCTTAGATGTTGTGCCGCTTGACGATGTACTTCCGCTCCTTGAGGCTGATGTACCGCTGCCTGTATTACCTGTTGCAGACCACGATTGGCTGTTTGATGATGTACTGTTTTCATCTCTCGGAGATGTTTCCATTGACAACTCAGGCGTCTGTACAGGTTCTTCACTTACCGCAGGTGTTGCAATTACACTCGGTGTTGACACAACTGCAACTGACGGTGCAGGTGTTTCCTCTATTTTGTTTCCGCCGTTGACGTTAGACACAAGATAATACACACCTATTCCGGCAGCAGCAACTGCAAGAGCACAAATTGCACCGATAAGCACAATACGATTACGTCTTTGTCTTTTTCTTTTTTCATTACGGCGACGTTCGATTTCAGACAACTGTTGTTTCTTATCCTCCATCATTTTCTTTACCTGTTCACGACGTCTTCTTTCATTATCATCATAGATTTCATCACCTTCTGAATTTTCTTGTTCTTCAGAATTATCATTTTGTTCATCACCCAAATTTTCATTCAACTCGGCTTGATGTTCCTGATACGCATTTTCTATTTCATCTGTATTAATTACTTTTGTTTCTTCTGCCGCACTTGCATCTTCATTAACTTTTGTACCGCAAAATTCACATTCTTGAGCATCATCCGGTATCTGAGCTCCACATACTTTACATAGCATATATTCTACCCTCCGATTTCAATATTTCATACCTATTCAATTATCATTATATTATGTTCCTCATTTCAAGTCAATATCGTATTGTTTACAATAAAAAGACATTTTACGTCAACCATTTTAATTTTACCCAATTTTCCGAATTTTAACAAAAATAAGGACATCAATTTAGCTATTTGTACGATATGTTAAGCATATTATGTGTAAAGGAGGTTATGAGATATGTTTCTTGGCGGTTTATTTTTTGAATGGATACAGACTGTTTTAATACTTGCCGGATACGTTTCGGGTAATGCAACATTTCCAAAGCCATTAAACAAAAGTGAAGAAAAGAAATATCTTGACTTGTATGCAAAAGGTGATGAAAGTGCAAAAAATGTACTTATCGAACACAATCTCAGACTTGTTGCACACATTGCAAAAAAGTATGCTGACGAAAAAAATCTTGAGGACCTTATATCTATCGGCACAATCGGTCTTATCAAAGGAATAAACACATTCAATCCCGAAAAAAATTCACGTCTGTCTACATATATTTCACGTTGTATTGAGAATGAAGTGCTTATGGTTATGCGTTCGTCAAAGAAACTTCAAAATGAAATTTCCATTGATGAAAGTATCGGCACAGACCGTGAGGGCAACAATATGACTTTTTCGGATATACTGACTTGCGATTCAACAGATATTGCCGACCTCATTTCCGGCAAACTTGAAGCTCAAAAACTGTACAACGCAATGAAAAAAATATTAGCCCCAACCGAAATAAATATTCTCTGTTGGCGATACGGACTCGGTAATCAGCCGAAGAAAACGCAAAAAGAAATTGCCGATATACTCGGCATAAGCCGCAGTTACGTCAGCAGAATAGAGAAAAAATGTCTTGAACGTCTTTTAGACGAATTAAAAGAATAAGGCTCTCCACAATCACGGAGAGCCTTATATATGAGTTCATTTTTTCAAAATCCCAACTGATTTTTTGACATCTGCAAAATTTTAGTCACCAAATGATATGCCTATTTCCTTTGCCGCCTCGATAATATCGCTGTCGACAGGGACTTTTTTAAGTTTTCCGGCAACCTCGCCAAGCGGTACAGGAACA
>OLPW01003078.1_pt1 | contig 13652 bp, 12 predicted proteins | sample 1672161 | NCBI WGS metagenome assembly OLPW01 (sample SAMEA3136654, study PRJEB25190) | human gut metagenome
GCCGCACCTCGCTCGCCGTATCGGCACTTAGAATTATGCGGTATTGCCTTTACTTACCAACCACATCCCAATGCTTATCGTTGTGGTTCAGCACTTCGCAGCCGGTCTCGGTGACAAGGACCAGGTCCTCCACACGCACGCCGAACTCTCCCGGCAGGTAAACGCCCGGCTCGATGGAGAAGATCATACCCGGGCGCACCTCGGTCCGGTTGGCACTGCTGACATCGCCCTTCTCGTGGTCGGTCTGGCCGATGAAGTGGCCCAGACGATGGTTGAAATACTCGCCGTAACCGGCCTCGGTGATGAGGTCACGGGCGGCGGCGTCCAGGTCGCACAGCTTTACGCCCGGCTTGATAAGGGCCTCGGCGGCCTCGTTGGCGCGGCGCACCAGATCGTGCACAGCGGCCTGCTTCTCGGTGGGCTGGCCGCAGAACCAGGTGCGGGTCATGTCGCTGCAATAGCGGTCCTTCACACAGCCCATATCAAACAGCACGCAGTCGCCCTCTTTCAGCACGGTGTCATCCGGCTCGTGGTGGGGGTCGGCGGCGTTGGCGCCAAAGGATACGATGGTGGTAAAGCTGGGGCCTTCGCAGCCATGGGCGCGGAACCGGGCGTCGATGAACTCGGCCACCTGGCGCTCGGTCATGCCGGCCTTGACGTAGTGCTTGGCTTCCTCGTTGACCAGGTCGTTGATGTGGGAGGCCGTGCGCATAAGCTCCTGCTCGGCCTCATCCTTGCAGGCGCGGCAGTTATCCACGCAATCGCTGGCCAGTTTTACCGGCATAGCGGGGTGGGCTTCCATCAGCGGGATCAGGAACCTGGCGGGCCATTCCTTATCGATGCCCAGCGGCTTGCCGGCATCCACCACGACGGCAATTTGCTCAACAGGCGCGTCGGTGTCGGTATGCCAGATAGTCTGGCACGGCGGGTTGGGCACGTTGAACAACTTATTCAAAAAAAGCGTGGGTTCGCCTGCTACCGGCAGGTAGAGGGCCAGCAGGCGCTCGTAGGGTTCCACGGCTACGCCGGTCAGGTACCACACGCTCTTGGGGTCACATACGATCATCTGGGTCAGGCCGCAGCTTTCCAGCGCGGTGCGCACCCGGGCGATACGTTCAGCATGAATCTTTTCCACTAAAATCATCATCCTTTCCTTGGCATTATAACATGGTTAGCCACGGCTTGCAATTCTTATAAAGAGCCTGTACAATAAAATTACGAGGTGATGTTTATGAAACTGATGATCGCATCGGACCTGCACGGGTCCGCTTACTATACCCATCAGCTGTTGGACGCCTGGGACCGTGAGGGTGCCCCGCGCTTATTTTTGCTGGGTGATATTTTGTACCACGGCCCCCGCAACGACCTGCCCGAAGGCTACGCCCCCAAAGAGGTGCTGGCGACGCTGAACGAGCGCAGGGACTGCATCTTCTGCGTGCGCGGCAACTGCGACGGCGAGGTAGACCAGATGGTGCTGGACTTTCCCATCATGGCAGATTATGCGGTGCTGACCGAGGGCGAGCGGCTGATTTACGCCACCCACGGCCATGTGTACAACACTGCCCACCTGCCGCCGCTGCAGCCCGGCGACATTTTGCTGCATGGCCACACCCACGTGCCCGCCTGGCAGGCGTTTGGGGAGGGGAACCTCTACCTCAACCCCGGCTCGGTCTCCCTCCCCAAAGAAAACAGCCCCCACAGCTACCTGACGCTGGAGGGCGGAAAATTTTTGTGGAAAGAACTGGATGGAACGGTGTACCATGAACTGAATATTTAGTTGCAACATAAAAAGGCTCCCTCTCAGAGGGGGCCTTTTTGCCTTTTTATTCCTGTATTGTCCGCTCAAAGCGGTCGATCTTTTCCACCTTGCCTACTACCGATACAGTATCCCCTTCTTCAAAGCGATAATCCGCGGCAAACTCCACATCGGTGCGGTGGTCGCGCTCAACGGCGATGATGTTGATGCCGTAAACCTTGCGCACGTCCAGTTCGCGGATGGTGCGGCCCAGCAGCTTGCCGCCCACGGCGATGCGGCGCACCTCGACGCCGTCATCCAGAGCGATGTAATCCAAAAGATTGCCCGAGATCAGCCGCTTGCCGATGCGCACGGCCATGTCGGCCTCCGGGTAAACCACCGTGGCACCCAGGCGCTTGAGCACCTCGCCGTGCACCTCGCTGGCGGCTTTGGCAATGACCTGGGGCACGCCCAGTTTGATGACCAGCATCGTGGTCAGGATGCTGATGTCCACCTGCTCGCCGATGCACACCGTAACCGTGCCGCAGTTCTGCATGCCGGTCTCCTTTAAGGCGTCCTCGCTCAGGTTATCCACCACAAAAGCGTAGTCGGTATAGCGGCGCACCGCCTTGACCTTCTCCTCGTTTTTATCAATGGCGATGACCTCTTTGCCCGCTTCGGCCAGCGTCTGCACCAGTGCCGTGCCGAACCGTCCCAGGCCGATCACACCGTAAAGGTCGGTTTTCAGTTGTTTTTTCATCTAATCATTCCTTTCTGCCTCCCTCTGCGACGGAGGGAGAGACATCACCATAGTTGCACCTTGGGTAAAGTCTCTCCCCACCCGCTTCGCGGGAGCCCCCTCGCAGAGGGGCCTCTCGGGGTATATCACCCTATCGTAATGGCTTCTTCGGTATATTTGGCGCTGGGCTCCGGGCGGGAGACCCAGAGGGACAGCAGCGTGAACGCACCCACGCGGCCAATGAACATCGTGACGATCAGCACCGCTTTGCTGGCGGCATGCAGGCTGGAGGTGATGCCCATCGACAGGCCCGCCGTGCTGTAGGCCGAGATCTGCTCAAACAGCAGCTGCACAAAACTGTGCTGCGGCTCCAGCACGCAGAGCATGAAGGTGCCCACAAACACCACGATGGTGCCCAGCAGCGTGATGGTAGCGGCTTTGGCCAGGCTTTCCTCCGGCAGGCGGCGCCTGAACGCACCCAATCTGCGCTTGGAGAAGATGATGCGCACCTCCTGCATCAGCACAAAAAAGGTGGTGGTCTTGATGCCGCCGCCCGTAGACCCAGGCGACGCGCCGATGAACATTAAGATCATTATCACCAGCAGCCCGGCATTGGTCATGGCACCAATATCGATGGTGGAAAAGCCCGCCGTGCGGGTGGTGATGCTTTGGAACAGCGCCGCCAAAAAGCTGATCGGCTCGGTCAGCCAAAGCAGTATCGCACCGCCCAAAATCAGCACGGCCGTGGTGGAAAGCACCACCTTGCTGTGCAGCGTCAGCTTGCGGAACCGCCCGCGGCAGCGCAGTACATCCAGCATCACCATAAAGCCGATGCCGCCCAAGACGATCATCCCATCGGTGACAAGGTTCAGCCAAAGGTTATTGCAGTAGGGGATCAGGCTGTGGCCGCCGCCCAGCACATCGAGCCCTGCATTGTTAAAGGAAGCGATCGCGTGGAACACGCTGATCCAGGCGGCATGCAGCGGCGAATAGTCCCGGGCAAACACCGGGTAGCTGGCCACCGCGCCGATGCCCTCCACCAGCAGAGTCATGGCCATAATGGCCCGCACCAGCTTGACCATGCCCTCGAAACTTTCCACGTTGAGGGCCTCCCGCACCAGGCTGCGGCCGCGGAAACTGATGCGCCGCCCCGCCGCAATGGCCAGCCCCATGCTGACCGAGGATATGCCCAGGCCCCCCAGCTGCATCAGCACTGCCAGCACGGCCTGGCCGAACAGCGTAAAGGTATCGCCGGGGTCCACCGTGACCAGCCCGGTCACGCAGACAGCGCTGGTGGCGGTAAACAGGGCGTCCAGCCCCGGCAGCTGCCCGGCCCCGCGCACCGCGATGGGCAGCGAGAGCAGCGCCGCGCCGATGAAGATGAGCACCGCAAAGCCAAAGGCGATGGTGCGCGCAGGGGACTGCTGTTTTGTGATTTTTTTGAAGTTTTCCACATTTTCACCTGTGCTTCGTAAATTATTTCCACTTTACCACGAAAGGGCGGATGCGTCAAGCAGTACTTGACGAAGCACACCAGGCGTGGTATAGTTACCCTATATTTTACCGGGAAGGAGGGCACACCCATGCGCTGGCGCTTTGGTGTTCTTTTTCAGAAAAAAGGAAACCCTTAAGCAATCAGAGCTAGAAGTGTGCCCATTTTTAAAACTGACCCGGCAAAGCAAGGTTGAAGTGTACACTATCGACCCTGCAGCTTTGCTGTGGGGTCGTTTATTTTTGGGCACCTGTTTCTTGTATGTCTAAAGAAAGGGTGTTCCCGATGAATTTACCAAAGCAGTTGCGCGCGGTGCGCGTGTACTCGTTTACCTCCTGCCTGCGGCTGACCGATGCCGTCTGGGTGGCGCTGCTGGCCGCCCGGGGCTTTACGCTGGCGCAGATCGGTCTGGCCGAAGCTGTTTTCCACCTCGCCAGTCTGCTGTGCGAGGTACCCAGCGGCGTGGCCGCTGACCTGCTGGGGCGGCGGCTGAATCTGGCCGTCAGCGCTGTGTTTGAAATTTTCTCCGATGTAACGATGGCGTTTTCTCCCAATCTGGCCGCTGTATGCGCCGCCATGGCACTGAAAGCGCTGGCCTACACGATGATCTCCGGCACGCTGGAGGCCCTGACCTATGACAGCCTGAAAACTGCCGGGCGGGAAAACGAATATTTGCAGGCTGACGCAAAAATCTCGGTTTTGCAAAAGCTGGCCACAGCGCTGGGGTCGCTGGCAAGTTTACTCTCCGACGTGCTGCAATTTGCCGGGTTTTACCTGGCCAATGCAGCGATCTGCTTTTGCTCGCTGCTGGCGGCGCTGACTTTGCAGGAGCCTCTGGTGACCGAGGCCCAAGCTGCGCGGCAGCAGAATCCCTTTGCGGATATAGCCGCCCGGCTGCGCGTCCATATCACAGATAGTGCGGCCGTGCTGCGCACTACGCCGCTGGCGGTGCGGCTGATCACTGCGGATGCCATCATCTCGCTGCCCAGCTATCTGACCACGATGTTTGTACAGCAGCGGCTGGTCACGCTGGGGTGGGATGCCTCCTGGCTGTTCGTCTCTCCCCTGCTGGCCTCGGCTGCCGCCATGGTATGCACAGCGCTGGCACGGCGGCTGCATCCCGGGAAATTGCGCCCGCTGTACCGACTGTGTGCCCTGGTCTGCGGCGGTGGTGTGCTGTTGGCCGGGGCCGGGCCTGCCTGGGGTTGCCTGGTGGGGCCGATGCTGGTGCAGGCATCGTTGAGCGTGTGGTTCCTGCACGCGATGCAGCGGTTCAATGATGCCATCCCCAGCGACCGCCGGGCCACGCTGATCAGCGTTGACAACATGGCTTACAGCGTGCTGATGATCCCCGCCAGCCCGCTGATCGGGCTGATCGCCGATGTGACCGGCCTGGCCGGGGCGGGACTTTGCGCTTTGGGCGGGTTGGTGCTGCTTTCGGCCCTGACGCTGCCGCGCAGAAAATAATTTACGATACATCGCAGTTGCAACTACCCGTTGACAAACTTCCAGTTCCACTTTCTTGCCCCGCAACCGGGAAAAATGGTAGAGTGCAGACAGTAAAACAACCACGAACAACCAAGAGGAGGTTTTCCCCATGATCTTTGCTGACAAACTCATTACCTTACGCAAGAAAGCGGGCTGGTCCCAGGAGGAATTGGCTGAAAAGCTGGGCGTGACCCGGCAATCGGTCTCCAAGTGGGAGGGTGCCCAATCGGTACCCGACATCGACAAAATTTTGCAGTTAGCCCGTCTGTTCGGTGTGACCACCGACTACTTATTAAAAGAGGAACAGGGCGAGCCGGAATATACCGCCGAGGATGACACCCCTGCCCTGCGCAAGGTCACACTGGCCCAGGCCAACGACTGCCTGGCCAAAGCGCAAGCCAACGCGCCCAAAATGGCGCTGGCCACGGCGCTGTGTATTGTAAGCCCTGTCCCGCTGATCTTCCTCGGCGCGCTATCAACCCACAGCCTGTTCCCCCTCAGCGAGGGAGCTTCCGCCGGCCTTGGGCTGACCATCCTGCTGGTGCTTATTGCTGTAGCTGTCGTTCTTTTCATGCAGTGCGGCGCGGCCGTTAAGCCTTACGAATTTCTGGAAAAAGAGCCCATCGACACCGAGTACGGCGTGACCGGTCTGGTGCAGGAACGACGGGATGCTTTTGCCGCCCGGTACAACAGCGCCAACACCCTGGGCACTGTACTGTGCATCCTGGCCGCTGTGCCGCTGTTCGCCGCCATGATGCTGACGGACACCGAAGTCCTGTCGGCATCCGCCGTCTGCCTGCTGCTGGTTTTGGTGGCCTGCGGCGTCTACGCCTTTGTGCGGGTGGGTACCATCCAGGATGCCATGGATCAGCTGTTGGAAACAGGCGACTTTACCCGCGACGCCAAAGCCCGCAAGGGGGTCATCCGCGCGGTATCGGCGGCGTACTGGCTGGTGGTCGTGGCCATCTTCCTGTTCTACACCTTCGGCCCCTATGGCAACGGCCAGCCGCAGTACAGCTGGTTCATCTGGGCCATTGCCGGCGTGGTATTTGCCGCCGTGATGGTGGTGATGAAAGCCGTCCAGCGCAAAAAGCAATAAATCTCTTTACATTTTCCAAAAACGCGCGTACAATAAGGCCATCTTATAAAGTAATGTTGCAGGCTTCTCGCCCGCCGGGCGGGAAGTGCGCAGTGCTGCTTTACCAATTAAGAGGGAGTTGTTTTGTATGAAGCGTATCGTATCCGATAAAGCCCCCGCCGCTCTCGGCCCTTATGTGCAGGCCGTGGACACCGGCAGCACCGTTTACTGCAGCGGCCAGCTGGGTATTGACCCCGCCACCGGCACTCTGGCTGAGGGCGTAGTGGCACAGGCCCACCAGTCCCTGAAGAACCTGCAGGCCGTGCTGGCCGAAGCCGGTCTGACCCTGGACAATGTTGTCAAAACCACGGTCTTTGTGCAGGACCTGGGCGACTTTGGTACCGTGAACGAGATCTATGCCCAGTATTTCCACGAGTATCCCGCCCGCAGCTGCGTGCAGATCGCCGCCCTGCCCAAGAATGCCCTGGTGGAGATTGAGTGCATCGCCGTGCGCGGTTAACATCACAAACAACAAGGCCCTGCCTTTCGGCAGGGCCTTGTTCCCTTTTATAAGGGGCTTAAATCACATTATACTCCTTCAGCAGCTTCTCCACCTCGGTGCCCTCGATCTTTTTCAGGGCCTCTTTCAGGGCCAGCTTGCCTACCAGCGGCATCTCCATGTCGGTGATCTTTTTGCCGTCGCGCAGTTTCACGGTGGCATCCAGCAGGCAGCGGATGTCATACACGCTGCCCCAGACCTCGGGCACGCCGCGGTCGACGTTCAGCAGGGTGTAAACAGCCTCCATACCGGTGCGGATGGAATACTCAGTGGTAAAGATGGTGTCGCGCTCGGTCTCTGCGAACTGGCCCAGGAAGGCGAAGTTCACAGCGCCCTCGGGCACGACATCGGGGCGGTCACCTGCAGCACGCGGCATAAAGAATGCATCGATATACGGCATCATGCAGGGCACGGTGTTGGCGCTGTTGGTCGCCAGCTCCTCGATCTGGTCGGTGGGCACACCGATGTGGTACAGCCACTCCATGCAGATCTCCTTGCCGGTGCACTCACGCATCGGCTTCTTGACGAAGTCGCCCGGCTTATCGCTGAACAAGCCGTAGACCCAGACGCAGAGCTGGTCCTTGGGCTGATCGCGGAACTGCTGCTGACGGTTCAGCGTCCAGCTGAGCAGCCAGCTGGAATCCTGCACGGTGACGATGCCGCCGGTGACGACCTTGCCGCTGAACGGATCGCGCTTGCAGATCTTTTTGATATAGGGCACGATCTTCTGGTCCAGCGTGGTAACGGTAGCGCTCATCCAGTTGGAGAGTTCCGGGTCATAGCAGAACTTATCCGGATGGCCGAAGCTGGGGTCCTGGGCTGCGATCTTACGCCACAGGTCCCAGCCGCCGCCTTCCTTGATCTCGGGGCGATAGGGGGCTGCGGTGTTCTGGCTGCCGATGGTGGAATTTTCAACACAGCCGCCGTTGGTGATAAAGACCAGGTCATTCTCGGTCAGGTCGATGCAATCCTCCAGGCCGTCCCGCAGGATGTCGATGCGGGTAGCCTGCTTTTTGCCGCCGGCGCAGTCAAAGGCCACGTTGACGACCTTGGTGTTGTAGTGGAACTGCACGCCGAAGCTTTCCAGGTACTTGACCATGGGCAGGATCATCGACTCGTACTGGTTGTAGCGGGTAAAGCGCAGGGCTGTGAAATCAGGCAGACCGCCGATATGGTGGATATAACGCTGCAGGTAGCGCTTCATCTCCAGGGCGCTGTGCCAGTTCTCGAAGGCGAACATCGTGCGCCAGTACATCCAGAAATTGGTGTTCAGCACCTCATCGTCGAAGAAGTCGGTGATGCAGTGAATAACTTCAAAGTGGGCGACAAGGTTATCATCTCTTGTGTCACAGCTTGTAATACCTGCTACTACTGTAAACGTAGTTTGCCTTCTCACTGTGAAGATGGTGGTTGGATTTTGGGTCACTTGATCAACGGAACCCAAGCAGAGTATGTCCACATTCCACATGCTGATGGTAGTCTTTATCATGCACCTGAAACTGTGGATGACGAAGCCTTGGTCATGCTCTCAGATATTCTCCCAACCTCTTATGAAATTGGGGTCCTCCCATCTCATGTAAAACCAGGCGATAATGTCTGTATCGTTGGAGCTGGTCCGATCGGTCTTGCAGCTCTCTTGACTGTGCAGTTCTTCTCACCAGCTACGATTATCATGGTGGACTTGTCTGAATCTCGTCTTGAAGCGGCTAAGAAATTTGGGGCAACTCATACCATTTGTTCCAGCGATATTGCTGAAATAAAAGCCTTTATCAATGAAGTGACCGATGGCCGCGGTGTCGACATCTCCATGGAATGTGTGGGCTATCCTGCTACCTTTGATGTCTGCCAAAACGTCATCTCTGTCGGTGGTCACATCGCCAATGTCGGTGTCCACGGAAAACCGGTTAGCTTCAATTTGGATGATTTGTGGATCAAGAACATTACCCTCAACACTGGTCTTGTCAATGCCAATACCACTGAAATGTTGCTCAATGTCTTGAAATCAGGTAAGATCGATGCGACCAAGCTTATCACCCATCACTTCAAACTCTCAGAAGTTGAAAAAGCCTATGATGTCTTTAAACATGCGGGTGAAAACCATGCACTCAAGGTCATTATCGAAAATGACATCAGTGAATGAAGTGGCAACTAATATTTGTTCATAGTTTTTTTAGACGGACCAGAGATATTCTGGTCCTATTTTCAACCCCCAAAAGCCAATGATTCCTTGCAAAATAAATTTGTTGTCTTATAATAGAAGTACAGAAAACGATTACATAAAGAGAAAGGTGTGATCTTATGAAACGGTTTTGTTATCATCGTGAATTCTGGATGGACTTCCATTTCTGGATCTTGGTCTTGCTTTTAGCGGCTGTAGCTTTGACGATGCGGGCTCCGCTTTCGGTAGTTAGCCTAGCTTATCTTGCTTTTGTTGGGATTTTGATCCTTCTTCAGGTCTTTCAACCGGCTGTATCGACACGTCAGTATCCAGAAGGTAGCTACCATTTCAATTGGACCTTCTATCGCGATACCCGACTGTATATCGATCTCTTTTTACTAGCAGGTCTCTTGGCAGGCCCAATGGCTTCATCGGATATGGTCTATTGGATCTTGCTTGGAGCCGTCGTCGGCTCTATCGGCTTTGTATTTGTCGTAAAGGAAAAAGCGACTCAAAAGATGGCCTAGGGAATCACCATGTCCTAGATCTCTGAAACTAGTTTCAGAGATCTTTTTATTTTCCCCTAAATGTGAAACTATAATCCAATTGCACGATTAATATTGTAAGCGCTTTAAAAATAGATTATAATCAATTTACAAGTACTCGAGTTGCCTTATTATCAAAGGAGAAGGAGTTATGTCAAAGATTACAAAAGATGAACTGATTGAACAAATCAAAGATGGCATCATTGTTTCTTGTCAAGCTCTCCCTCATGAACCGCTCTATACAGAAGCAGGAGGAGTCATTCCTCTCTTGGTCAAAGCGGCTGAGCAGGGTGGAGCTGTCGGAATCCGAGCCAATAGTGTACGAGATATCAAGGAAATCAAGGAAGTGACCAAGTTGCCGATCATTGGGATTATCAAGCGTGACTACCCACCGGAAGAACCCTTTATCACGGCTACCATGAAAGAAGTCGATGAGCTGGCAGCTTTGGAAATCGCGGTTATTGCGCTTGATTGTACCAAGCGGTCGCGTCATGATGGGCTTTCGATTAGTGACTTTATCCATCAAGTCAAAGAGAAATATCCAGACCAACTCTTGATGGCTGATATTTCGACTCTGGAAGAAGGATTGACAGCTGTCGAAGCGGGAGTCGACTTTGTCGGAACGACCCTTTCGGGCTATACGGACTACAGTCCAAAGGTTGATGGCCCAGATTTTGAACTGATCCATAGCCTCTGCCAAGCAGGAGTAGATGTCATCGCAGAAGGCAAGATCCACTACCCTGATCAGGCCAAGAAAATCCATGATCTCGGTGTTCGTGGTATCGTCGTAGGTGGCGCCATTACCCGACCAAAAGAGATTACAGAGCGCTTCGTCGCAGCCTTAAAATGAGAAAACAAAACAGTAGATTGAAGGAGGAGGAGACCGAATAGAGAGTAGTCGAATCTGAAACATGAACAAGAATAGGCGTCCTCATTGAGGATAACCCCCTGTAAGAGTAATCTTACCGTAAATTGTGAGGAGAAATCACATGAAAATGAAAAAAGTATTGTGCTCGTTGGTAGCTGGTGCAGCTCTTCTAGCACTCGCAGCTTGTGGCTCTGGCGGAGGATCAAAATCAGAATCTTCTGGTGGAAATTCTGGTAAAACAGAAATTACCTGGTGGGCATTCCCAGTCTTTACTCAAGAAAAAGCAGAAGATGGTGTCGGAACCTACGAAAAATCAATTATTGCAGCTTTTGAAAAAGCGAATCCAGATATCCACGTGAATTTGGAAACGATTGACTTCAAGTCAGGTCCTGAAAAGATCACAACGGCTATTGAAGCAGGAACTGCTCCAGATGTGCTCTTTGATGCACCTGGACGGATCATTCAGTATGGTAAAAATGGAAAATTGGCTGATTTGAACGATCTCTTTACCGAAGATTTTGTCAAAGATGTCAATAATGAAAATATCATCCAAGCCAGCAAGGCAGGTGACACAGCTTACATGTATCCAATTAGTTCAGCACCATTCTACATGGCGATGAATAAGAAGATGCTCAAAGATGCAGGCGTGTTGGATCTTGTCAAAGAAGGCTGGACAACAGACGACTTTGAAAAAGTCTTGAAAGCTTTGAAAGACAAAGGTTACACACCAGGATCACTCTTCAGTAATGGTCAAGGTGGAGACCAAGGAACTCGTGCCTTCATTGCCAACCTTTATGGCGGTTCTGTTACTGATGAAAAAGTAACCAAGTATACAACCGATGATGCGAAATTTGTCAAAGGTTTGGAAAAAGCTTCTAAATGGATCAATGATGGCTTGATGATGAATGGTTCTCAATTCGATGGTGGAGCAGATATCCAAAACTTTGCAAATGGTCAAACTTCTTACACCATCTTGTGGGCGCCTTCACAAAACGGTATCCAAGCTAAATTGTTGGATGCAAGTAAGGTCGAAGTAGTAGAAGTGCCATTCCCATCTGACTCAGGCAAGCCAAAATTGGAATACCTTGTCAATGGATTTGCAGTCTTCAATAATAAAGATGAAAAGAAAATTGCTGCTGCTAAGAAATTTGTACAGTTCATCGCAGACGACAAAGAATGGGGTCCAAAAGATGTTGTGCGTACAGGAGCTTTCCCAGTTCGTAGTTCATTTGGTAAGTTGTACGATGACAAACGGATGGAAACCATCAGCACTTGGACAAAATACTACTCACCATACTACAACACGATCAACGGTTTTGCAGAAATGCGGACCCTATGGTTCCCAATGTTGCAATCTGTTTCAAACGGGGATGAAAAAGCAGAACCAGCTTTGAAGACCTTTACTGAAAAAGCAAACGAAACCATTACGAAAAAATAATCAGTCTATGAAGCAGACCTAAGTCTTTCATAGAAACGAGAATTTGCAGGCCCCTTCGAATCCGTATTTCTCTTTTTGGAATGGAACGAAGGGGTCTTCATTCTTTCTGGATCTTCTTTTCTTAAGTCGTAAGATATGTTTAGAAAAGAAAATAGAAAAAGAACACTAGGAGGTGCCTTACTGTGAAGGTAAACAAAATCCGAATGAGGGAGACACTCGTTTCCTACGCATTCCTAGCACCCATTTTAATCTTCTTTACGGTCTTTGTCCTAGCACCCATGATCATGGGCTTTGTGACAAGTTTCTTCAACTACTCGATGACATCCTTCAAGTTTGTCGGTTTAGAAAATTATTCCCGCATGTTTGCGGATAAGGTCTTTGTGAAGTCCTTGATCAATACCGTCATCATCGTTATCGGATCAGTTCCGATCGTCGTATTGTTCTCCTTGTTTGTGGCTTCTCAGACCTACCATCAAAATGCTATTGCGCGTTCCTTCTATCGTTTCGTCTTCTTCCTTCCAGTTGTTACAGGGAGTGTAGCGGTAACGGTTGTGTGGAAATGGATCTATGATCCACTATCAGGGATTTTGAACTTTGTATTGAAATCTGGACATGTCATCAACCAAAACATTTCTTGGTTGGGGGACAAACACTGGGCTTTGATGGCCATCATCATTATTTTGTTGACCACTTCAGTTGGTCAACCGATCATCCTCTACATCGCTGCTATGGGAAATATTGATAATTCCCTCGTAGAAGCCGCGCGTGTGGATGGTGCGACAGAATTTCAAGTTTTCTGGAAGATCAAATGGCCAAGCTTATTGCCGACAACCCTTTATATTGCGATCATTACGACCATTAACTCTTTCCAATGTTTCGCCTTGATCCAATTGTTGACATCCGGTGGTCCTAACTACTCAACGAGTACCCTTATGTACTACCTCTATGAAAAAGCCTTTAAACTCTCTGAATACGGTTATGCCAACACCATGGGTGTCTTCCTTGCGGTGATGATTGCCATTATCAGTTTTGCGCAATTCAAGATCCTCGGAAATGACGTAGAATACTAAAGAAAGGAGCCTCAGATGAAACCAACACAAAAGAAACCCATCACTGCCTTTACAGTGATTTCAACGATCATTTTGCTCCTTTTAACAATTTTGTTCATTTTCCCATTTTATTGGATCTTGACAGGGGCCTTTAAGTCTCAACCAGATACGATTATGATCCCACCTCAATGGTGGCCAAAGACACCAACCATGGAAAACTTCCAACAGTTGATGGTACAAAACCCAGCCCTACAATGGTTGTGGAACAGTGTCTTTATCTCCCTTGCAACCATGCTCTTGGTATGTATGACCTCGTCCTTAGCTGGCTATGTCTTGGCTAAGAAACGCTTCTATGGGCAACGAATTCTCTTTGCCATCTTCATTGCAGCTATGGCCCTTCCGAAACAAGTTGTCTTGGTCCCATTGGTACGCATTATCAACTTTATGGGAATCCATGATACCCTTGCGGCGGTGATCTTACCACTGGTTGGATGGCCATTCGG
>OLPW01003084.1_pt1 | contig 13628 bp, 10 predicted proteins | sample 1672161 | NCBI WGS metagenome assembly OLPW01 (sample SAMEA3136654, study PRJEB25190) | human gut metagenome
CCACGGCTCGGATCAGATCCAGATAAAACAGGCGTTGTTTTTTCATAAGGCTCTCCCCTTTTTATTTTCTGAGTTTGTGCTTGACTAAACGGCCAAACTGCTTCGCCACGGCCTTCGGATCGGCAGCCTGCTGGTAATGCAGGGCCAGCTGGTCAGCCGCAGCGGCGCTTTGCGCGGCGGTGGTAAAGCTGGCACTGAAGAAACCGTTTTGCTGGGCTTTCAGCGGCAGCAGCCAGGCATCCTCCGGGGCGGTGATGGCGGGCAGAGTGTCACCGCCCGCCACAGCGGCCAGCCGCACCAGTGCCCAGCCACAGGCCGGAGCCGGGGGCGGGTTTTGGCCCAGCGGCACGTTGACTTTGCCTTGCAGGGCCGGGCGCGCCGCCTGCCAATCGGCATCGCGGCTTTGCCGGGCGGCAGACCAAAGAGGCACTGCCGGGCTTAGCACACCCAACATCGGCTCTTTAGCAAAAAGGGCGGCGGCCTGAGCCAGCGCTTCATCGGCTCGGCGGGCAGCTTCGCGGGTGTACCAGGCGGTAACGGAGTCGGCCTTTTCAACTTCCGAAATCGGCAGGTGCAGCAGGGCCAAGCCCTGGGCAGCCAACTCGGGCGCAGGCTCAACGGGGGCGGCATCGGGCAATACGTACTGCCAGTGCAATTCCCGGGCCAGCGCCTCCAGCGGCTGGCGCTGCAAAAGCGCGGCCAGCAGCAGATCCACGGGGTAGTTGGTCTCCTGTTTTACGTAATCGTACAGGGTGCGGGCAGCGGTACCGTCGGTGCGGCGCAGTTCATCCGCATAGGGGGTAAAAAAGCTGCGGCGCTTGAAAAACGGGCAGCCCCGGTTTGCCAGCAGTTCCCGCGGGCAGGCCATGATGGGATTGACGAAAACGTCCCGCAAATCTTTCGTATCCACGTAGGAATCCCAGCGGCAGCCGAGGTTTGCAAAATGCGCGGTGAATCGTATCTCGTGGTTAGCAATGGATTCCTCATAGCTTTTGGGCAGCGGCATTTTCTGCCAATACTGCCAGAAATCCTCGCTGTGCAAAAGCGGTGCGCGGACGGCCAAAAAGTGGGATTGCAGATGTTCCGGCACTTCCCCGCTACGGCCGCCAAAGCGTCGGCTCTTCATGGCGTAGTGGCGGGTCAAGCCCCAAAAGGCCAACTCCGGGCGGGCCTCCATGGCAGCGAACATCGAGGCCAGCGAGCAGACGGGGCCTGCCAGCGTGAAGTTCATCAGCACCAGTTCGTCGTAGCGGGCCAGGCGGCCCCGGCCGATGACAGCCAGCGCTTCTTTATAGGCACCCACGTCAAGGCCCTTATTTTCCCGTTCGCGGCAGGTCAATGTCACCGACGCCGCCCAGGCACGGTCCGCCGGGCGCAGCGTGCCGTTGGAGATAAAGAACACCTCGCCATAATGGGCCATGGCTTCCACGGCCACACGGCAGGCGGTGTCGATCTGGCCCAGCGGGTCATAATGGAAATAAACGATCAGCCGTTTCATGGGGCTTAATCCTCATACGGGCCGTGGTGGGGGCCGAAGATGGCACGCTTGGTGTTGATGATGCCCTTGTAGGCGGACTCCGGCAGGTTATCCCGCAGCCAGTTGCGGGCGTGACGGCGGCGGCTGTTGGCGTAGGGGCCGTAGATGCCAAACAAATGACGCTTGGCCGCAAAGCCGGCAGCCGCGCTGGAAGCCCCCCAGAAGGTGGTACAGTCAAACACGCGAGCCAGCGGGCGGATCATGCCAGTGGCATAGGCCTGCATGGTGTCATTGCGGATCACAGCATAGTCGCGGCTCATGACGACGGCCGGGTAATAACCGGCAGCCTGGGCAACAAACGGGTAGACACGCTCAATGGCATGGCTGATGGTGCCGTCCTGGGGCAGCGGCTCGGGCGGGAAATCCGTATGCTGCCAACCGTGGTCGAACAGCGGGGCCAGCGCCTTGGGGCGGAACCAGAACACACTGCCGTAGGGCGCAATGGGCGATTCCTCGCCCGCAATGGGCACATCCAACTTGAGTGTCTCTTTCAGCAGCTTTTTGGTATTTTCGAAGTTGGGACCCCAGCCGCCGGAACACATATTCATGAAGTAGAGGCCATGAGCCGGGAACGGCGGGCAGAGGATGCCAAGGTATGGGTCATTCTCGAACTCGCAGAGTATGTTCAGCACATGGGCGGCATTTTTGCAGACGTTCTCGTTGCAGACATAGCCGAAGCTGGCACCTACGCTGCCGGGCTTGGTCTGGATGGCCTTTTTATCGTGCATGAAGCAGGCGTAATCATAACCGCGCAGCTGCGGGGCCAGGTCGCAGAGGAACGCACCCACATCGCGGCCGCGATTTTCCACCACCTGCACGGTGACGCTGTGCAGAGGCAGGGCAGCAAAGGCCTTTTCGATCTTCTCTTTTTTGCCGGGTTCGTTGGTGGAGATGAACACGTCCGTCTCCGGCGGGAACTTGGCGGCAAAGGCCATACTCTGGTCCAGCATATCCATAAAATAAAGGTGCATGGCCAGGGCGATCCTGCGGTTGGCGCGGATCTCCTCGGCCTGGGCCTTGTTCTGCACCGTGGGCTGGATGATGCGGGTCAAACCGAGGTTACGGGTAAACTCGTGCGGGTGCATGGTGCGGATCATGTTTTTCCAGATGAGGTCCAGCGGATAATCCGTTTCATCCCGCAGGTAAGCGTACAACTCCTGCACCGGCTCACCGGCCGTATCGTTCAAGTAGGCTTCCAGCGTGTGCATAAAGCTGCGGCGCTTGAACAGCGGGCACTTTTTCTCCCGCAGCAGCTTGGTCGGGCAGACCAGCAGCGGATAGTCAGTGAAATCTTTCAGGTCATCGGTCTTGACATAGACATCCCACTTAAAACCGCGTTCCTCGAACTGCTTGGTAAAGACAGCCTCGTACCGCTGGACGGAATCGTTGTAGTCGGCGATCATGGGCATGTTGTCCCAGTACTGCTGCAGTTCCGGGCTTTTTACAAAACGCTGGCGGTAAACGATGAAGTGGGACTGGATATGCACCGGCAGATAGCTATAGATGTGCTTGCCCTTGAAAGGATTGGACTTGGCGCCGTGGTGGATGGACAGGCCCCAGAAGTCGAGATCCTGATTCTCGGCCATGGCGTCAAACATCTCTTTCAGCGGGCGCACGGGGCCCATCAGGGTAGAGTTGGTCATGACGATTTCGTCAAACTCCGACAGCTTATCCCAGCCGTAGGAATCCAGCGCCGTTTTGTAGGCCCAGACATCCAGGCCCTTGTTCTCGCGCACGATGATGTTATCCGTAAACTGCGAGAAGGCCGCGCGGCCCTGGGCGCTGAGTTTGCCGTTGCAGACCACGACCAGGTCGGTCAGGTTTTTTGCAAGATCTGCGAGGTAGTAGGTAATAAAGTCATCTACATCGCCGTTTTTCTCGTAGAAAAAGAAAATGCCCAATCGTTTCATAGCTGATCCTTTGCAAGAATTTGTTTGATTTTGGTTGCGTCGCCCCAGGTGCCGGGGCTGTCATACGGGCGGTCCGGGAAGGCACCGTAGTCCAGCTTGATCTTGTAGTTCTTATCCCGCAGGAATTGCTCGACCCGGTCGGCCAGGCTGCGGGGCTCGCCGGTGCAGACGTTGATGATGCCGTTGATCTCCTCCTGCACGCTGGCAGCGACGATCATGTTGGCAAGCTCGTCCACATCGATGAAGTCATAGAGGTTTTTGCCGCTGGTGAACGGGAAGGTCTTTTTGCCGTCCAGTTCGGCCTGAGCCAGTTTGGCAAAGATTGAACTGCCGTGGGCTTCGTCGCCGGTGATGTAGTAGGCGCGCAGCCAGTGCAGCTTGCAGGGGCTGCCGTCCAGCGAGAGCATCAGGCTTTGGCGCAGGGCGTTTTTGGCGATGCCGTATTGGCTTTGGGGCTTGCAGGGGGTGCTTTCATTGATGGCACCCTCCCAGTAGCCCACTTCGTGCATAGTGCCCATGACGCTTAAATCTTTCAGGCCGCCTGCCACCAGGTCGTTCAGGAATGTGACGTGGGCGGACAGGTCCTTCATATGGGCCGGAGAGTTGTGGCGAAAACCGTCCCGCCAGGCCAGGTGGATGCAGATGTCCGGGCTGCCCACCTTGCGGTAGATTTCCTTGTCACCGCTGAAGATGGGCACATCGCAAAACTCCGCCCGCTCATCCACGCCTTTAAAAGAGAAGTCAGACGCGATGACCTTGCAGCCGCGATCCAGCGCATTTTTGACAACGTGGCGGCCGATATATCCGGCGGCGCCGGTAACCAGAATCGTTTTCATGGCAGTTCCCTCCTGCGGTTTTTCGGGCGGTTGGCCCACAGTTCATACAGGCGTTGCAGCCGCAGGTTGTACAGCAGCAGTGCGCCGGTCTGCTTTTTATGGTGCTTGGCTTCGTGCCAAAGATCCAGCGGCGGGGCCGGGTAACGGGCCAGCACACCGCGTAAAGTGCGCCAGCCGTGGCGGCGCAGCGCACCGGGGGCTTTGGCATCTGCCAGCTGGTGCATCAAAAAGGTGATGGCCTGGGCGCGGCGGTCGTTCCAGACGGCCGCGCGGGCAGCTTCGGGGCAGCGGGCCTGAATGGCCTTATACTCGGATGCCATCCAGCGGTCCAGCACACCGATGCGCCCCTGCAAAGCCTGTACGGTCTGGCACTGGGAGGTGCTTTGCCCACTCTCGAAATGGCGGTAGACAGGCTGCGGCAGGTAGTGTACTTTGTCGGTGCGGGCATAAAGTCCAGCGTTGAAGATGAAATCCTCAAGGCCATAGCGGCAGTGCTCGTCAAAGAGCAGATTGCCGATGGCCGAGCGGCGGTAGAGGGCATTCCAGACGAATTGCGGGCCGCTGTTTTGCAGGAACTTGCGGTAGTCGCCGTCGGCGGCCAGGTCACAGGCCGTGCCCGCCGGGTGGGGCTGCGGGGTCTCGGTGCCGTCGGGGCTGATGTGGATCAGCTCGTAATCGGCACGGACGATGTCAGCGCCGGTGTCCTCCGCCTTTTGCAGCAGCAGGGCCAGCGCACCGGGCAGCAGCAGATCGTCGTCGTCGCAGAAGGTCACATACATGCCCTCAGCGACGGAAAGCCCTCGGTTGCGGGCGGCGCAGATACCGGCGTTTTTCTGGGTGATGACCTGGATGCGGTCGTCCCGCAGGGCCAGATCGTGGCAAAGGCCGGGGGTGGCATCGGTGGAGCCGTCATCGACCAGCAGCACCTCCAGCCCGGCAATATCTTGGGTAAGGATGGACTGCACGGCAGCCCGCAGGGTGGATGCCGCATTGTAGATGGGCACGATCACACTGATACGCGGCGGCATAACGTCCTGCACTCCTTTCAAAATTCATTTTTTCATTTTGGCGTAAAGCCGGTCATAGGGCAAGGGCAGCGGGGCCAGGCGCTTTAGAAAGCCGATCTTCCACCGGGCAGCGGAGAGGTCCTGCTTGGCCTTGTTTGCGTGGGTGAGATAATAACCGACCTTGCGCGGCGCGGCCAGCGGGTAGACGCCGCCGTCCTCGACGGTCAGGTCGCCCAGCAGGGCGGTCTCCCCTGCCGTAGGCTGGCCGACCAGTCGCAGAAAAGGCGAGATGGCAGTCTGCGGCGGGATAGCGAGGGCTTGCAGAAACGACTTTTGCCAATCCTGCGCAAAGCGCAGGATTCCCTTTTGCAGCGCGTCCAGCAGCGGCGTGGGCGGCTGGGAGGCCTGCTGGACGGCGATGGTTTTGTCGGTTTGGGTGTAACCAAGGGTCGCGCCCACATCCTCGGAAATCAGGCGTTCCAGCATGGGCTGGCCTGCCCAGTAGAGCAGCGGCGCGGGTCGGCCGTCGAATAGAAAAACGGCGGTCTCATCTTCGCGCAAGCGCCCGCGCAGTCGGTCGTCACAAGAGAGCTGACAGCCATGCAATTTTATATTGCACACAGCCTGTAACAGCATCTGGGTTGTACCGCCGCTGCCGATGTCCACAAGGATGTCCCCTGCCTGCAGGTTTTGCCGGGTGAGGTAGGCAGACACTGCGGCGGCACTTTGGGGCGTGGCCAGCGCTTGCAGCAGCGGGCGGGCGGTATCGGGTCCATGCTTTAAATCATAGGATTTTTCTTGCAGGTCCATCGGGCAGGCGGTACCGCAATAGGCGGCGATCTGCGCACCGGTAAGGGATTGGCGCGGCAGAGCGGCCAGCAGCAGATCCCACCGGTGCTGCGCCAATAGAAGCGGGCACAGGCTGCGGCGGGAGACCTGCAAGTAGGCGGTCTGCTCCTGCGGGTACAAAAGCGCGTAGACCTGGCGCATCAGGTACATATCCCGCGCCAGAAAGTAGATTTTGGCATTGGGGTGCTGCTGTTCCCAGGCATGCAGCCATTGGCAGTAAGCTACAGCCAGCGGGCCGAGAGTGGCAAAGCCAAGGCGCTCGGCCTCGGATTCGATGCCCGGCAAGCGGTTTGCGGTGAAAGCCGCCACCGCACCGGCAGGCAGGCTTTCCTGCGGGACCTCCTGCGTGGGAAGGTGCCAGCTGCGGATGCCGGCCAGCGCCGAACCGGCAACATCCGCCCGCCAGTTGTCGCCAATAAAAAGGACCTCTTTTGCCTGCGTCTGCGTTTTTTGCAGAAACAGGCGGAACAGCTTGCCGCTGCGCTTCTGCACGCCGTAATCGGCCGAGACGAAGCCGCCATCGAAAAAGTCGTAGCCGCACTTGGCCAGCATGGCGTCCAGCTGAACCTTGGGCAGGTACATGTCGGAAATATAGTAAAGCCGTTTACCCTGGGCATGCAGGGCGCGGGCGGCTTTCAGCACCGGCAGGTTGGGCACAGCGCAGGCGATCTCAGCGGCGCATTCTGCCGCCGGGTCGTATCCGGCCAGGCAGGGGCGGGCATAAATTTCTTCCAGCGTCACTTCCCCGCTTTTGGCGGCACGGGCTTCGGCTTCGGCCTGGGTGCGGGCTTTGGCGAAGTCCGCGCCCAACAGGGCGAATAGGTCGGTGGGGCGGGCCACATCGCGCTTAATGAGCGTATCAAACACATCAAAGGCCACCACCGGGTACAGCGCAGCCTTGTGCAGGATCGTTTCAGTCAGTTTCATGGCAGGTAGGGTGTTGCGGGGCGGAAACGCACCCCCGCGAAGAATCCTTTCCAAATAATGCCGATGCGCCAGGCTTTGCAGCCCTGGGGGCTGCAAAGCACCTGCGCAGTGTGCCAGGCGTCTTTAGCCAGCAGCCACAGCCAGCCGCGCAGGCCCTCGCGCCGGTACAGTACCACGTCATTACGGTAAAAATAGCGGTAGCGCTCCCACCGGGCGGGAACGTCAGCGGCAATGTTCACGATGCCGGGGTTCTGCATGGCATGCACGACCCGGCTGGCCGGGACCACGTAGCACGGCTGTGCCCGGGAAATACGGCGGGTGTACTCCCAATCGTCGGACCAGATGAAGAACTCGGCGATGGGCAGGCCGTACCGGCGCACGGTCTCGGTACGCAGAAACAGCGAAACAAAACTGGCCATGACCGCCGGGATGCGCTCGCCGTCAAAACCGGGCAGGTCTTTGTAGGGTGTCACCCGCTGCAGGTTCATGGGCTGGTCAGTGCCGTCTGGCGCCAAAGCACGGCTGGAAAGCCAGCCGTATTGGCCTTGCAAGTTGCGGTCGGCCTGTAAAAAGGCTTCCAGCGCCGTGGGGGTGGGCAGGGTGTCGTCGTCCATGAGCCAGAGGGCGTCGTACCCGGCAAGGGCAGCCTCCCGCACGCCGTAGGCGAAGCCCCCTGCCCCACCCAGGTTTTTGCCGGTGTTGCGGTAAACAAGGTTGGGCAGGGCCATTTCGGCCACAGCTTCGGCGGTGCCGTCGGTGCTGGCGTTATCGACCAGAAAGATGGTCAAATCCTGCGCGGTCTGGGCGGCAAGGGCCGCCAGGCATTGGCGCAACAGCGGCAGGCGGTTGTAGGTCACCACCACCGCCGCAACAGAAAATCGTTCAGTCATCTTTTTTCGGGAAAAATTTACGTTTTAAGAATTGGGTGCCCTTGTGCAGCCAGTTCTGGTGCTCCATATACACGATGTCCAACTCTTCGTAGCTGATGTTGTTGGTGATGAGCCAGGCGTCAAGCAAACGCTCACTGACGAAGCCGAAGACGCGGCGGTCGTTGGTGGAGTAGCCGGTCATGTCCAGTTCCCGCTCCAGCTCAAACAGGATGTCGAACAGCCAGGTGCAGTAATGCTGCAGCAGTTCCCGCTTCATCACAAACATATTAAAGTGGTGGCCGTGGGTCTTGGACATATACATGTCGTAGGCCGGCAGATACTCCGGGCATTTGCGCTCGATGATCGCCCGGGTGACGGTCAAGTCCTGCTTGTGGTGGGCGTGGATGTACTGGGTGTAGTTCGTCTCGATGAAATAGTGGCGTTCCTTGGGCAGCACCACGTTGGTGGTGGCCAGGATGGCGCACAGTTCCTCGTGGCTGATGACCCGGCGCTTTTTGGCATCGAAGATGCTTTTTTTGCGGCTGGCAAAATAGCGGCGGTAATGCACGATGCCGATATAATCGGAATCGATGTTGTGCGCCGCCCAGTACAGGCCGGTCAGCTCACAGAAATTGGCGTTGCGCTCCGAGATATTTTCGCCCGTATCATCGCCGATATAACCGCAGGCTGGGTGGATGGCATGGCCCATCTGCACCGGCAGATACATAGGATCGTCCGGCACCCAGTAAGGCTTATGTGTTGCTACAATGATCGTTGTCTGCAAAGTGGTCTCCCCGCTTCGTTGCAATACGGCCGGGCGTTCGTGCACGCGGCCTTTCCCTATCTCTATACTTTCTTTTTTAACTTTTCTATTATACTAAAAACATAGTATAGCGCATTTTTGGCGGAATACAAGTTACAGAACGGTTAAGTTTTTTGTATAAGGACGACTGTACGCCCTGCGCGTGTTATGCGTCCTCGGCCTCGAAGGCTTCCTGCTCCTCGGCGAGCTTTTCCCACTCGTCGTATAGTTCCTGCTGGTGGAAGCGGGTGTCGTCCAGTTCGTCGCACTTATCCCGCAGCAGCAGGTGGTCGCGCAGGACCTCGGGGTCGTTGATCTCGTTTTCCAGTTCCACGATGTGCGCGCCCAGTTCCTCGATCTGGTTCTCCACGGCTTTGATGCGGGCGCGGACCTCGGCCCGGCGCTTGCGCTGCTCTTTGCCGTAGGCCTGCTTTTTGACTGTGTCCTCGGCTTTCTGCTGTTCCTGGGTCTTGCCGTTATCGCGGTTTTGCAGGGCAGCAAAGTTCGGGTAGAAGGTTGCCTTGCCGTCTTCAAGGTACAGGATCGGACAGCCCAGGGTCTGCATCAGGTAGCGGTCATGGGTGACCAGCAGCAGCGTGCCGGTGTAGGCCACCAACGCCTGGGTCAGGCTTTCACGCATATAAATGTCCAAGTGGTTGGTAGGCTCGTCCAGGAACATCAGGTTGGGTCGCTCGAGGGCCAGCTCGGCAAAGCGTAGGCGGGCCAGCTCGCCGCCGGAGAGGGCGGCGCAATCCTTGAACACTTCCTCGCCCCGGTAGCCGAAGCGGGCCAGGTGGCTGCGGACTTCCAGTTCGGTAAAGCGGGGGTACTGGTTCCAGATGGCATCGATGACCCTGCCGGCGCGCTTGGCCTGCTGCTGAGTGAAGACACCAGGCTTGGCGCCGCTGCCTAGGCGAACCATGCCGCCGGAGGGGCGGCGCTTGCCGTCCAGCACTTGCAGCAGTGTGGACTTGCCGGTGCCGTTGGGGCCGGCGATGACCAGCTTGTCCCCGCGGTGGACCGTGTAGTCCAGCGCATCGATGAGGGTGCGTTCCCCGATGCGGACGGTGAGGTTTTTCATGATAACCAGCTCGTCATAGGGCTCGATGTCGTACTCAAAGCGAAAGTTCAGCTCGTAGGCTTCGGCGGTCGGTGCTTCCGCGATCTCCAGCTTTTCCAGCTGCTTGCGGCGGCTCTGGGCCATCTTGGTGGTGGAGGCGCGCACAAGGTTGCGGTCGACGTAGTCCTGCAGTTTGGCGGCCTTTTCCACAGCGGCGTCATGCAGTTTTTGCTGGCGCTCGTCGGCGGCTTCGCGCTGGGGCAGATAGGCCGAGTAGTTGCCGCGGTAGGTCTTGATGGTCTTGCCGCGCAGCTCCCAGATGCGGGTGCAGACGGCGTCCAAAAAATAGCGGTCATGGCTGACGACCAGCACCGCGCCGCGGTAGGTCTTGAGGTAATTTTCCAGCCATTCCATGGTTTCCAGGTCCAGGTGGTTGGTAGGCTCGTCCAGGATCAGCAGGTCAGGACGCTCCAGCAGCAGACGGGCCAGGCGCAGACGAGTCTGCTCACCGCCGGAAAGGACGCCCGCCAGTTTGACCCAGGTATCCACCGGGAAGCCCATACCGTTGAGCACCTTTTTGATCTGGGTGTCCATATTATAAGCGTCCATGGCATCCACGATGGCGGTGCAGTGGGCGATTTCCTCGGTCAGGGCTGTGTTATGCGGGTCCGCAACCAGGCGGCGCTGCAGGTCGTCCATCTTCTGCATGGCGTCCAGAGCCGGGGCGAAGGCCAGTTTCATCGTGGCGTAAATGTCCAGCGTGGGGGCCAGGCGGGCGTTCTGCTCCAGATAGCCGCAGGTCACGCCGGTGCCAAAGGCAGCATCGCCTGCATCGGGCAGGCTCTCGCCGCACAGGATGCGCAGCAGCGTGGTTTTGCCGGTGCCGTTTGCGCCAATGATGCCGATGCGGTCGCCGCGCTCGACCCCGGCGTTGACGTCCTTCAGAACTTCATGTTCGCCAAAGCTTTTGCCCAGGTTTTGCAGTTCCAACAGCATGGGGGTGTTTCCTCTCCTCTATTGTATCCTCTTTTGCGGTATTTCGCGTTTTTTCACAACGCTGCCGCTGCCCTTGGGGAAAGGCAGCGGCATACTGCATAAGCCGCCGGGCAGTTTATGCTTCATTGCTGTGGCGGCGGTTGCGCACACCGATGTTTTCCAGTTCCTCCGGCTCCATCACGATCTTGTACAGATCCTCATAGGAGCCGATCTCAAATTTGGGGTGGATGTTCGACTTGTTTTCCTCGTTTTTCAGGTTGAACCAGCAGGTGTCGAGGCCTGCGTTCTGGCCGCCCTTGATGTCAGCCAGCAGATCGTCGCCCACCATCAGCACACGGCTGCGGTTGGTGATGCCCAGGTCCTTGAGGACATGCTCAAACAGCTTGGCCGAAGGTTTGGCCGCACCGACTTTCTCGGAGATATAGACACCGTCCATGTAGCGCTCAATGCCGGAATCCCGGATGCGGGCCTCCTGCACCATGACCGCGCCATTGGAGACGATGGCCAGAGTGGCGACCTCGCTCAGTTCCTCCAGTGCGGTCAGCGCACCGGGGAGCAGGTCGGCATGGGTGGAAAGCAGTTCCTCGTAGCGGTCATTCATCTGGACAGCCTTGCCGTTATCGGGCAGGTCCATCGCTTTCATGAAGCGGCCGAACCGCTGCTGGAACAGCTTGGGTTTGGTCAGCTGGCCTTTGGCGAGTGCATCCCACAGCTCGCGGTTGACGGCGTGGTAGATCTCACAAGCGCGGGCGTCATGGGGCAGCTCGTACTCAGTCAGCATATCGGTCAGGGCCTGGCGCTCAGCCGCGTCAAAGTCCAGCAAAGTGTTGTCAACGTCCAGAAGGACGCAAGTGTAAATGGCCATTTTAAAATGACCCTCCTGTTTCTGGTTTATTGGCCGTCCGGTTTGGAGTCGGGGTTCGGGGTCGGCGTCGGCGTCGGTGTCGGCGTGGGGGCGGCGTTGACGTGCAGGGTAAAGACGGCATCGGCGCCATTGTTGACGGCGTGGATATGGTAGGTGCCGGCCTCGTTGGCGGTAAACTCCACCTGATTGCCGGTAGCTTTCCAGCTGGTCTCCTCACAGCTCCACTGCACATCGCCGTTGGCGTTCTGCACATTGGCGGTAAAGGTCACCTTGTTGCCTACCGTGGCCGTGTCGGGTCCACTGACGGTGACGGAGGTCGGGTCAGCCTGCACGGTGACTTTGATCTGCGCGGCGGAGAAGGTGCCGTTGATCTCGATGCCCGCCTTGATGGTGTACTCGCCCGCGTTGGAGCCGGTGAAGGTGAAGGTGCCGCCGTTCTGTTCCAGTTCGTCGTTGACCGACCACTGGACGTTGGAGTTGCTGTAATCCTTGCCGCCCAGCTTGACCGTGGCGGTGATGGAGATGCTCTCGCCCTTCTTGATGGTGCTGTCGCCCTTGTCCAGCGTCAGCTCGACGCGGGAATCATTGAACATAGCCGTGACCGAAACGTCCTTGTTGATGACGTCGTAACGGGTGGCATCGGTGACGCCGTCGCTCCACTTATAGAAGGTGTAGCCATCGGCAGGCACGGCGGTCACGCTGACCTGGGTGCCGCTGGCAACCTCAAGATCCAGACTGGAAACGCCGGTCTGGTTATTGCCGGTCAGGGTGCCCTTGCCGTTCTCGACACGGTAGCTGGCGGTCAGTTTATTGGGGGTAGCGGTCGGGGCCGGGGTGGCGCTGCTGCCGTTGCCTGCTGCCGAGGCCGCACGCTGCGGGATCTCTCCGCGGTCGCCGCGGGTATCCTCCACATTGTGGGCGTGGTTCTTGATGTAATCCAGCACGACGTTGACGCCGGAGCCGGAGAAGCCGCCGGTGGAGGCATCCACGTAGCTGTCCACAGCGTAGCCCTTGTCGTTCTTCATGACTTCCGGCAGGTTCAGGTACTTGAAGCCCATATCGTTGCAGGCGACAGCCAGCTGCTGGTTGTACTGGTCAATGTAGGTCTGCTTCTGGGCGGCGTCGGCGGCGTCCTTAGAGACGGGCGCAATGGCGCAGGCCACCACGTCGCAGGCGGAGTAGGCCGACTTGATGCTTTGCAAGATCTGCTTGTAGTCGTTGACGAACTCGTCCACGCTGACAGAACCGTCCAGATCATCGCTGCCCACCATGACGTAGACGTGCAGGGGCTTCATCTTGGCGATGGCCTGGGGGATGGTGTAGCTGTTGGCGTCGTCGGCAAAGTTGACGCAGGTCTCACGCAGCACCTGGGAGACTTTCAGCCCATCCTTGCCGGCGTACTGGTTTAAGGTGATGCTGCTGTCTTTGGACATGGACACCGCCTGGGTGCCGCCCACAAAGACGGTATCGTTGATGTAGTTGCCCTGGGCACTCTCCTGCCCCAGGATGGAGCCGAGGCTGGTATCCAGCGGGTACTGGGTGGGATCATACAGATCAGACTCGCCAAACAGGCCCAGCTTTGCCGGCAGTATCCACGATACCAAAAAGCTAAGCACCACGGCCAGCACGCAGAACGCCATGACCACGCAGGCCTTGCGCTGGATGGGGCTGAGACCGGTTCTTTCCTCAGATCGTTTACGGCTCATCGGTTATGGTGACCTCCTTATAAAACGCGGCCCGGTTTGCGGCAGGCCGCCCATTTTTTAAATGTACAAAGGCGCACAGCACCAGTATTAGATAGTAGCATTATAGCATACTTTTTTGCGTTTGAGTATCCCTTTTATAAAATTGTTACACTTTGGGCAGCATCGCATAACTCTAAGTGCCGATACGGCGAGCGAGCCATACCAACCGCCAAGCAAAAAGCGCAGGTAATACTTTGTGTATTACCGAGCCTTTTTGCAGCGCAG
>OLPW01003086.1_pt1 | contig 13625 bp, 15 predicted proteins | sample 1672161 | NCBI WGS metagenome assembly OLPW01 (sample SAMEA3136654, study PRJEB25190) | human gut metagenome
AAATCCCCCCTCTTCATGATTTCATATAACGAAGATAACATAAGATACACTTTTCCCAGTTGATTTGGTTCAAATTTTTCTATCAACTCTATAATTTCATTTTCATAAGGAAACTCCGTATGCCCTCTAAGCAGATAATCACAGGATGAATCCAGTGCTTTGGTCAGTTTTAACAATATGTCTACCGAGAAGCCTGTGTGCTGCCGTTCAATCTGGAAAATATATTTTTCCGATACTCCCGACATCATGGACAAGGTATCTCTTGTATATCCTTTGTCCAGTCTCACGTGTCGTATTCTCTCTCCAACCTCTTTGTCCATTGTAAATTCCTCCCTTTTCTTTATTTAGAGATGAAATATTTTATCATTTATAAAGAAATGAATGTTTTTATTTTCATAACGTATTTATTTTCTTGCACAAAAGCAATTTTCTTATCCTTTTTCTACTATATAACGCTTTTATTCCGCGCAGTATTTACACTTACGCATATTTTTCCTCTTCCAATTTTTTCTTTTCTATACTGGCTTGCAAAAGGAGGGAACAGCATGAGTGTCTATGATAAATCGCTGGAACAAATTCAAAGTTCCTATCAGTTTACAGACTTGGAAATGGCAAAAATGGACTACACATTAAAAGTGTTCGCCTATGAGTTATCAAAGCTCGTTTTCTTTTTCGTATTTTTCGCTGTCATCGGAAAATTTTCAGAATTTGCAGTTTGCTTAGTTGCTTTATTGCCGTTTCGCTGGATTTCCGGCGGTATTCATCTGAAACATTATTGGAGTTGTTTTATTTTCAGTTTTTGCTTTTTTGCTGTTATTTTGTTCATGGGTGAAATGTTTACACTTCCCCTATATGCACAAATCAGTTTGTTTGTTTTAAGCAATTTACTTCTCTTTTTTATCGGACCTGTTCCCTCTGCCAAAAGAAAGGTAATGACAAAAAAACAGTATACAAATAAGCGTTTTTTGTCTTCTTTAATTCTTTTGGTTTACACCATTCTTTATTTTGCCTTGCAAAATGTGCCCCATCGCTCTGTCGTTTTTTGGAGCATCATTTTACAAATTATACAATTAATTTGTGCCAAGTTGACACGGAAAGGAGAGATATATGAAAAAGATTAACAAATCATTCTTGTACAAGTTTAGTTCCTTGTGCATCGCTCTGGGCGGTATAATTTTTTACCATGGTCCATGCTTAATGTTCTTTGGTGAACCTGAATTTAAAGAAAAATAAAAAAAAGGCTACAAATCATCTATTTGCGATTTGTAGCTTTTTTTCTAAATCACAATCCACAGTTCGAAACAATCACCCCCATCCCTTTGTCCATTCTGAACAATTAAATCACCCTTATTTTTATGAACCAGCATCTTGACATCATAGAGTCCGATTCCACGCCCTTCACCTTTTGTACTATATCCATACTCAAATAATTGCTCTAGTTCATCTTGGCTTTTCTTATAATAAGCATTTGCAATATAGATTGATACCTTTCCCGCATTTCCCTTTTGTTCTTGTATTTCAATCCACATCTTCTTTTGTCCATCAAATTCTTCCTCCGCTTCAATTGCATTATCAAGCAAAGTACCTAAAATCTGTACCCAGATAACATCAGAAACACCTCTATGCAGCATACTACACGAAAAAATCGTATGAACTTCAATCCCCTCTTCAATCGCTTCATTAATTTTCTCATATATTAATGCTACCACCGCTGGCTCTTCCAAAACAATTGCATCCGTTGGCAGTTCGTAATCCCATATTCTTCCTAGAAATTCCTTCTGCTTCGCAACTAATTCGTCGTAATTGTCATATAAGCGATACATCCCAAACGCTGTATCAAACTGATTCTTAACTTTATGCTGTCTCCTCCGAATTTGCGAAATAATCTCGGTAAAGCTTTCCAAATACTTTTTACGCAATTGATTTTCAATTTTATTTTTCTGTATTTTGGATATCAAAAACCACATAACTAAAATACAAACTGTAATGTAAAAATATTCCGCTACGACCAATTCTTTAAACGCTCGAAGCACAACAACTGGGGCAAAAATCATTAAACTCAAAAACACAACAAAGAAATATGAGACATCCCAGCGCTCAAAAAGCCCCATAAGTCTATAAATTTTTAGTTTTGACAAGAGTGCGCTTACAACCACCAACAGCGTAGATGATATTGCCTCTAACCAGCCATCTGCCAAATCAAGAGGCACAAAATAATAAACTCCCTGAGACAGTAACAATTCAACAACACCAAGTATTATTAAGCCCATTACACACATAGCCAGTGTCTTTACAATTCCATCATGATAACACCAATAAATGTATGCATATAATAAAACATATCCAATCACAGAACATATCTGAGGCAACCCAAAATACATAAAAGCTGCATAATATAACATATTTCCTAAGAAGTATACCCCTGCCTTTTTAGGTTCTATGTGATACTGTTCATCTCCCAGAGCTTTCACCACCAAAACAATCCCGACCCATTCCATCAATGTTATATAGATCCAAAGCCAGCTCATCATCTCATCCTTTGCAATTCCTCAATTTCATCTAAAAATTGTTTCTTCATTCTTGTTCCAATTTCTATGAGTTCGTCCCGTCCGCGCAGTTTCACATAACGGTTCACGGGATCCACATACTCCAAATAGGCGTAGTTCACCGCAATTCCTTTGGTTGGAATCAAAAATTTCTGTGTTCTAATTTGTTTTAAAAAGTGATTTAGGGATAGATTTGGAATTTCTAACTCATCATCCGTCTTAATAATATATAACTTCTTATGTCTGCTGGAAAGCATAACAATATCCTTTTCATGCACAGCGTAAGAAACTTTATCTTTTCTAACAAAACAGACGGCATCCTCCAAAACTGTACTGTGCATTTTACGGAATGCCTGCATGACGACCTTACGGACACGACTTTCTTGAATTGGTTTTTCTATATAATCATAACAATGTATCTTTCGTAAAAGTTCTGCCTCAAGCCCAATCAGGCTTGTTACAAAAATAATATCCACACCAAAATATTCTTCCTGCTGCCTTACATACTCTGCAAACTTTATCCCTGAAAAATCATTTGCAACTTGTGGTTTTAATATAATATCTACAAAGAATAAATCAATATGATTTTCCATCATACATGCAAGAGCAGGTCCCACCTCAGAAAATGCATACGCTATAATTGCATCATCACATGATTCCACAATACGCTTCAATGCAGTTCTTGTGGTTTCCATATCCTCCAAAATAAGTACCTTTTTTCGCATCACATATTCTCCTACAACATTTCTTCAACATAAGAAATAAGTCGGGCAAGAATAAGTTTTTTCTCCACACGACTTGCCGTAAGCCAAAGCTGCCGCAAATGATTGTCAAAATCCGGCTTATTACCTGTTAAAAGATAAGTGATATCAATCTCATATTTATCATACAACATCTGTGCTTTATCAGAAGTTAATAAGGAGCAGCCCGTCTCAATTTTACGATATGTATTCACATCCCAGTGCATTTCTTCTGCAAATTCTTTTTGAGTCATATGCATCGATAAACGGAATCCTTTCAACCTTTCACCAACAGCTTTCTTAGAAAAGCTCTCCTTCAAAAGAAAACACCACCTTTAACCTTCTTTTTCCTATATTTTATCAATGTGTTTTCCCTTTGTAACTGCACTTTATATTCCGTTTTATCGTATTTATTTTACTATCCGAGAGCCACATCAAGAACCATCATCAGTGTAAAACCAACCGCCACACCGATGGTTGCTATATTGGTATGCTCCCCCATTTGTGATTCCGGAATCAATTCTTCCACTACAACATAAATCATAGCACCTGCCGCAAATGACAGAAAATAAGGAAGAAATGGAACAATGATACCGGTTAGTAAAATTGTGAGCATCGCTCCCACCGGTTCAACAAGCCCGGACAACACGCCATACAAAAAAGCCCTCTTTTTCGACACACCAAGACTGCAAAGAGGCATAGAAATAATTGCTCCTTCCGGAAAGTTTTGAATTGCGATTCCAAGCGCCAGGGCAAAAGCACCCGAAAGTGTAATTCCTGTATTGCCAATCAGCACTCCCGCAAATGTAACACCGACTGCCATTCCTTCCGGAATATTATGCAGTGTCACCGCCAGCACAAGCATGGCTGACTTCCCAAGTTTGGTTTTCGGTCCCTCCGGCTTATCACTATCCAAATGAAGATGTGGAATCACACTGTCTAACAATAACAAGAATATCATGCCAAGCAAAAAACCGACACACGCAGGAATCCACGCAATGCTGCCCGCCTGCTCCGTCATCTCAATTGAAGGTATAAGAAGCGACCACACCGAAGCTGCAATCATTACACCGGCGGCAAATCCCAAAAGCATTTTCTCCAACTTTTGATTCATACTTCCCTTCATGAAAAATACCATGCCTGCTCCCAATGTTGTTCCCAGAAAAGGAATCATTAATCCAGAAAAAATCATCAATTACCTCCTTGTTTCCCGACAACAAACCATCCTTTGGTTATCTTATTGATATGCCAAAAAAGCTCGTCTTGTTATCCATGTGTGTTCGTTATCGCCCACAGTATATCACAACGAGGGGGGGCTGTAAAATGCTTCCTTGGAAATATTTCTTTATTATTGACCCCATCCCCATTCTCCGATATACTTAAATAAACATAGGAGGGATTCACATGAAGACTACATCAAGAACCATTTCACAAATTGTCCGGGCGCATACGCTTACCTATTTCAACTTGCTGAATGTAATTTTAGCAGGTTTTATCATTCTCTCCGGACAATATAAAAATATGCTTTTTATGGGAATTGTCATTTCCAATTCTTTGATTGGAATTATTCAGGAATGTAAGGTAAAATCCCTCATCGATAAACTTTCCGTAATCACGGCAACAAAAGCAAGAAAACTTGCAGCCGATGGCACAATCACAGAAATTCCGATTGAATCCCTGGCAGTTTCCGACACCATACACATTATGACAGGCGATCAGATTGTCGCAGATGGTGAAGTTCTTACCTCGGATGGATTAGAAGTCAATGAATCGCACCTGACCGGCGAGTCCATTCCGGTATTTAAAAAGCCGGGTGACTTTCTCTATTCCGGCAGTTTCATTGTAGCGGGTTCCGGCACGGCAAAAGTTTTGAAATCCGTTGAAGACAGTTATGCAGCCAAATTAACGAAAAAGGCACAGACGAAACGTCGGGCAACGTCTGAAATGCAGGATGCCATTAAGCGAATTATACGCTATGTTAGTTTTGCCATTGTACCAATTGGTGCTGCCCTTTTCTGTATTCAGTATTTCCGTGCGGACGACACCTTATCAAATGCTCTGGTAAGTACGGTTGCCGGTGTTCTTGGCATGATTCCGGAAGGACTGGTGCTCTTAACCAGTGTTTCCTTTATTCTAGGCGTAGGACGCCTTGCGAGAAAAAAAGCACTGGTGCAGGAAATGGAAGCAATTGAGGCGTTAGCCCGCGTAAATGTATTATGTTTAGATAAAACCGGAACGATTACCACCGGCGAACTGACCGTTGATGAAGTAATTCCTTTCGGTGTGGACAAAGAAATGATTCACGATATCATGGGGACGCTTGTCTATGCATTTACTGAAACAAATGCCACAAGCACGGCACTACAGGCTTTTTTCAAAGAAACTGATACATATTCGGTAACTGACAGTGTTCCATTTAGTTCCCGACGCAAATTTATGGGAATCCAAACGAAAGACAAATGTTTTCTTCTTGGTGCTCCGGATTATCTCACAAAAGATGACGAAATATTAAAAAAAGCAGCCACTTACTCCAATGAAGGACTTCGTGTACTGCTGCTTGGTTCGTGCCAAAAATTATACAAGGATGCAAAAGAAATCGAGGAATTCACCCCACTTTCTCTTATTGTACTCTCTGACTGCGTAAAAGAGGATGCACTCGATACATTCGCCTTTTTTGAAAAACAAGGTGTAGCAGTCAAAGTCATTTCCGGCGACGATCCGGTTACTGTTTCATACATTGCAAGACTTGCCGGAATACCGGGGGCAGATGCATATATCGATGCCGGAACACTTCCGGATGATATCGATGAGCTTTGTAAAATAGCACCAAAATACAGTGTATTTGGGCGCGTTACACCGGAAAAGAAGCAGGCACTCGTTCACGCCTTCCAAAACGCCGGACATGTTGTCGGTATGGTGGGCGATGGCATTAACGATGTTCTCGCACTCAAAGATGCTGACTGTGGAATTGCCATGGCAAACGGAGCGGACGCTGCAAAACAATGTGCACACATTGTGCTGATGGATTCCAATTTCGCCTCTATGGAAAATATCGTAAAAGAAGGACGAACTACCATTGCCAACATTGAGCGTGTCAGTGCGCTCTATCTGACAAAGACAATTTACTCCGTCCTTCTGTGTACCATATTTATTATTATTGGAAAATCCTATCCGTTCATTCCGATTCAGCTCAGCTTAATTGGTGCTACGGCAATCGGAATTCCAAGTTTCTTTCTTGCCCTCGAAAAACACGAAGAGCCGACAACAACCGGATTCTTACGCCATGTCCTGCGTATTTCGCTTCCTGCCGCACTCATTTTGTGTGCCGGAATTTGCGCCATCCAGTTTTTGTCCCTTCGTTTTGGTTTTACAACAGCATTTCATCAGACGCTGAATCTGTTAGCCGGTGGCGTTGTCTCCCTCGGTGTCGTAGCACGCGTCTGCCATCCATGGACAAAGCGCAGAACGCTTTTATTCACCCTAATGACAATTATTTTCGTTTGCGCCATCCTTGTCGCACCACACTTTTTCGGAGTCTTATCCCTGCGGGAATTTATTCATGTAATATCATTCATATAAGAACAGGTTCTTCCTCTAACAAACAGATCGCCTGTGCCGATATGCCCTGACCGCTTCCGGTGAAACCAAGCCCTTCTTCCGTTGTTGCCTTAATGTTAATCCGGGAAACATCTACACACAAAGCTTTCGCTACATTTTCACGCATTGATTCAATATACGGACGCATCTTCGGTTTCTGTGCAATAATGGTTGCATCCACATTTCCAACAACATATCCCGCCTCTTTCACTTTGCCACGGACACACTCTAACAGCCACAGACTATCTGCACCACGATATTTCTCATCATTGTCCGGAAAATGTTTGCCAATGTCACCAAGAGAAGCCGCACCGAGCAGAGCATCCATAATCGCATGCAGTAAAACATCCGCATCCGAATGACCTAAAAGTCCCAGTTCATAATCGATCGTCACACCGCCAAGAATCAATTCTCTATTTTCCACCAAGCGGTGCACATCATATCCCATTCCAATTCTCATCGTGTCTTACCTCACTTTCTTCTCATGCTATGTCAAGATATACAAAAGACCTCCGAAGTTACCTTCGGAGGTCTGTAGTAGCGGGAAAGGGATTCGAACCCCCGACACCACGGGTATGAACCGTGTGCTCTAGCCAACTGAGCTATCCCGCCATCTAAACTGCCAAGACGAAACTGTCTTGACATATATAAAAACTTTTCACAATTAAAAAGTTCAATGGGACCTACAGGGCTCGAACCTGTGACCCTCTGCTTGTAAGGCAGATGCTCTCCCAGCTGAGCTAAGATCCCATGCGTCACTCACAGCGACTTCTTAATTATACCAAAAACATCCATTTTGTCAACACTTTTTTCAAAAAAATTATACTTTTTCTTGACGCTCCCTACACATATCATGTACAATATGGATTGGACTTATCCAACAATTGTTTATTATTAGGAGAAATATTATGTTTGTAAAATATCTGATTTTGTTTTTCATTTCCATGGTACCTATTGTTGAACTGCGTGGTGCCATCCCTTATTCCGTTGTTTTCGGACTGCCGCTTATACCATCTTACATCATTTGTGTAATTGGTAATATGCTGCCGGTTCCTTTTATCTACCTTTTCGCAAGAAAAATTTTGATTTGGGGTTCCGATAAAAAGGGCATAGGCAAGTTCTTCCGATTCTGCTTGGAAAAAGGCGAAAAGGGCGGACAGAAATTAAAAGAAAAAGCAGGACGAGGTACATTCGTCGCACTGTTTCTCTTTGTTGGTGTTCCGCTGCCCGGCACCGGTGCATGGACCGGTACACTCGCTGCCAGTCTTCTCGACATGGATTTTAAATCCTCAATTTTAGCATGCATGGGTGGCGTACTGCTTGCCGGAGTTATTATGGCTGTTGTCAGCACCGGCGTATTCAGCGCAATTTTAGCACTTTTTTAGTAAGGCATTTCACACATACGAAAATCTATTTTCCCATCTTCACGAATTTCCATCACCGTGTAGGTGGGAATTTTATTATCCTGTCTCGGTTTTGAAATGCTCCCCGGATTCAAAAGAATCAAATCATCGGTTTTCTCTAAATACGGCACATGCGTATGTCCAAACATAACAATATCGGCATGATTTTGCAGCCCAAAGTAGCGCAGAGCGTCCGGTGCCCCGCCATACGAAAGATAGCGGTGCCCATGACACATCGCAATGCGCTTGCCGCCAAATTCAATCACCATACTCTCCTTGAGCGAAGAAGAAAAGTCGCAGTTTCCTCTCACCATATAAACCGGATAAGGCGTCAGCGAGCGGATATAAGCCTCATCATTTCCTACATCCCCAAGATGAAAAATCGCCTGAAAATCCGGATACCTGTCCATCGCTTTTACAAGATTTTCGGTTCTTCCATGTGAATCACTAAAAATCAGTGCCTTCATTATGCCTCGCCTCTCTTTTTCAAAATCTCAACCATCTTACGGATTGCAATGCCGCGGTGGCTGATTGCATTTTTCTCTTCCGGTTCCATTTCTCCGGTCGTCATGCCTCGCTCCGGCAGATAAAAAATCGGGTCGTAGCCAAATCCATTCTCTCCTTTTGGCTCTTTAGCAAGTTTTCCTTCAATAATTCCCGTTGCCGTATCAACTGTTCCGTCCGGGTAGGCACAGGCAATCACGCAGACAAACCTGGCATCTCTCTTTTCATCCGGCACACCCTCACAGCGTTTGAGAATCTCCGCATTTTTAATTGAATACGGGGTATCTTCTCCCAAATATCTCGCCGAATAAATTCCCGGCTCTTTGTTCAGATAATCTACCTCAAAACCGGAATCGTCCGCAAGAACCATCTCGCCGGTCTCTTCCATAACTGCTTTCGCTTTAATCACAGCATTTTCTTCAAATGTCTTTCCGTCCTCTACAATATCAATATCCACACCAATATCTTTCATAGATAAAATCTCATAGTCATCGCCTAGCATCTGGCGGAATTCGTTGACTTTTCCCTGATTTCCGGTTGCAAAAACCAATCGTTTTTTACTCATTTTCTTTTTTATCCTTTCTTCTCGCCGGCGGTTTTACGCCCATGTACTGATACAAATACGTTTTCATCATACCATTGTAAATTTTACGGTTTTTCGTTGCTTTTTTTCGGTTTCCACCCGCTGCCACAGCCTTTTGCGCATCTTCATATCCACTTAACAAAAAGAACGACCACGTATCATTTTCCGACATCACATGTCCAACCGTTTTGTATAAATCAAACATTTCTTCTTTGGTCGAGAGACGCTCGCCATAAGGCGGATTGCTGATTACAAAACCATACTTTTTCGGTGTATTAAAGTCAGCCACATCACGCTGCTGGAAATGAATGTACTCATCCACACCGGCAAGTTTTGCATTTGCCCTCGCCATTTTCAGCACCTCATCATCTACATCATATCCCTGAATATGAATCTCTGCATCATTTCGGATAGCGTCTTCCGCTTCATCAATCGCATCGTACCACGCCTTTTTCGGCACGAGATTTTTCCAGCTCTCCGCAGTAAATTCACGATTCATCCCCGGTGCCATATTCAAAGCAATCATCGCTGCTTCAATTGGTATCGTTCCACTTCCGCAGAATGGATCAATCAGCATACGATCGGCGTGCCACGGCGAAAGCAGAATCATCGCTGCCGCCAATGTCTCCGTAACCGGTGCCGGTGCCGTAAATTTGCGGTAACCGCGTTTGTGAAGTGACTCTCCGGTCGTATCTAGCCCAATCGTCACAATATCTTTCACAATACTAATCCGAAGTGGGTAAGACGCCCCGGTCTCTTCAAACCAATCCGTGTGGTAGGTCTGTTTGAGTTTTTCAACCATTGCCTTTTTCACAATTTTCTGAATGTCCGACGGACTGAACAATTTACTACTCACAGAGTTCGCCTTCGTCACCCAGAACTTTCCGTCTTCCGGTATGTAATCCGCCCACGGAATTGCTTTTACCGCCTCAAACAAATCATCAAAACTCGTCGCACGGAAGCTGTCAATTTTCAGCAAAATTCGTTCCGTTGTACGCAGAAAAATGTTGGCACGGGCGATTGCCGCCGCATCTCCGAAAAATGTCACTTTGCCATTATCCACCTGCGAAATTTCATAACCAAGATTTTGTATTTCACGTTTCAGCACCGCCTCCATTCCAAAATGACACGGCGCAATCAATTCATACTGTTTCATAGTAACCTCATTTTTTCATTTCTTCGTATCCTCCGGCGATACTGGACGCCCATTTTCCTTTTTTCGCCAGTTCTCTCGCCGCCTGCAGACTATGATTTCCATGGTCGCAGTAAAAAATAATTCTGTCGTAGTTCATCATTTCTTCCTGATACTGTGAAAGTTCCTCATACGGGATATTCCACGCACCGGAAATATGTGACGTTGCAAATGCTTCCCTGCTTCGCAAATCCACGAGAAGTGTTTTACTGTGGTAAATATATTTTGACGCTTCTGAAAAAGACACTAGATTAGGTTTCATATCATACCCTTTTCTTTTTAATCTATTCCAGCCTCTGCGTCATTATGACCAAAGAGCCGGTCTTAATCGACCGGCTCCGGAAAATTAATAACAATCTTTGGAATTGTTTGCAGCAGAATCTTTTGCACGGTTCTTGCTGCTATTTTTGCTCGCATTCTTGCTTGCATTTTTACCAGCGTTTTTACTTGCATTTTTGCTGGAATTTCTGCTTGTATTCTTGCTATCATTTTTGCTGTTATTCTGAGCATCGTTATACTCATCTAAAAAATTCTTAGCCATGATTTCCTCCTTCGCTGCATTCTTGTGAATACGTTACGAAATTAGTATGTCACATGACTGATTTTTTATGCAAAAATTTAATGTCAGGCTTTTCCAACCGAACCAAATAATTCCATTTTTTCTTTTACTGTTGCTTTGATTGCTTCTGTACCCGGAGCAAGCAGTTTACGTGGGTCAAAACCTTTACCTTCCAAATCTTTGCCCGCTTCAATGTAAGCACGTGTTGCTTCCTGGAACGCAAGCTGGCACTCTGTATTTACGTTAATCTTAGATACACCAAGAGAGATTGCTTTCTTAATCATATCTTCCGGAATTCCGGTACCACCATGAAGTACAAGCGACATCGTCCCTGTTTTCTCCTGAACAGCAGCCAACGTCTCAAAGCTGAGTCCTGCCCAGTTTTTCGGATATTTACCATGGATATTACCAATTCCTGCTGCTAACATGGTAACACCAAGGTCAGCAACCATCTTACATTCGTTCGGATCTGCACACTCGCCGGCACCAATGACACCATCTTCTTCACCGCCGATTGAACCAACTTCTGCTTCAATAGACAATCCTTTTTCTTTGCAGATTCCTACCAGTTCTTTTGTTTTCTCAACGTTTTCCTCAATCGGATAATGAGAACCATCGAACATGATGGATGAAAATCCTGCCTCGATACAAGCTTTTGCGCCTTCATAACTGCCGTGGTCAAGGTGAAGAGCAACCGGAACTGTGATGTTCAATTCCTCAAGCATTCCATTTACCATACCAACAACAGTTTTATAACCGCACATGTACTTTCCAGCACCTTCGGACACACCAAGAATAACCGGTGAATTTAATTCCTGAGCTGTAAGAAGGATTGCCTTCGTCCACTCAAGGTTGTTGATATTAAACTGGCCAACCGCATATTTTCCTGCTTTTGCTTTGGTTAACATTTCCTCTGCTGAAACTAACATAATAAATTCCTCCGTTTTCATTTATTTAGACAGATGGGAAGTTTTTCGCTGTTTTATTTTTTAACGTTCATTTTTCTTCGCCAGCTGTTCCATTTGCTTTTGATTAATATAATGCCCAATCATCTCATTTTTCTTCATTAGAGCACATCCGTACAAAAAACGTCCGTCGTCAAGCGGCATCGTCCTTACGATTTTTCCAAACAAGGCAATTTCCGTAACTTTTTTTTCGTACTGCGCCATGTATGTCATATAGACGAATGCACCATCTGCGTCCTTTAATTCTTCCTTGTAAATAAAGGCAAATCCGGTGTTGCTTAAATCTTTGAGATGAACGATTTTTTCACGCCCGCTATGCCCAATTCTTGCGTGAATTTCTTCTCCGATATACAATCTGTATGCTCCTCGCCGGTTGTACTCACGACCTTCATTCGCTGCCTCGGATGCATAGTAAATCTTGTGTTTGTGGCGAATACAGTCCATCTTCACCTCTTTCCACAAAATCGGTTTGTCATCTTCACGCATATACATAATGTCTACGTCAACCTGATCGCTCTGAACATTCAAAATTTTCTGGTCTTTGCGAATCGGCTCAAGCAAAACATCATGCTTGTGCTTTCCCTGCACGATTGTCTCAAACTCAAAATGTTTGCCATCAATCGTAAGCAATAGTAAAACCTTAGCCCCCTGCTCTAATTCTGACAGTAACAATTTAGACTTTCTCCTTTCCTTTGTAGCCCCATATAATATAGGATAACACAATTGGATTGGTTTTTCAATACAAAGCGGTGACGGCAGATGGGTAATTAATTGCTGCTATTTTTTTAGATTCCGTGATTTGTTTAAGAAAAGTTTGCATCACGTGGGCGCTCCCGCTAAGACAAATACGCAGAAGTATCGGCATGCCAACTACGCATGCCAGATACTTGCGCATTTGTACCCACGTGATACAAATCTTTTCTTAAACAAATCACTGGAATTCTTAAAAGATTAGCAGCAACTATTTACACATGCCTGCCCTGCACACACATCTTGAATGAAACTAACTCTACATTTTTCCCGTAATGATTACTAATCTTTTTGTTATTAAACTTAGGAACAACAGGAAGCTTCCCGCATGGGTTTTAAGCACGTCGGTATGAGGGTTGTCAGATGTTTTTCTGACAATCCCATACCGCTACGTGCTTAACGAGCGAAAGCGCCCATGCGGGAGTTTCCTGTTGTTCCTTAATTTGAAAAGAAAAAGAATATCTAACACCAAAAAAGGACCCACTTCCAAGTGTTTCACTTAGAAGTCAAGTCCTATTAATAACTGGGCTAGCTGGATTTGAACCAGCGAATGTAGGAGTCAAAGTCCTATGCCTTACCCCTTGGCGATAGCCCAACATCCCGTAAAGGGAAGGGTGGGTAATGGGATTCGAACCCACGGCCTTCAGAGCCACAATCTGACGCGCTAACCAACTGCGCTATACCCACCATAAAGGATAAGCCGCATACGGCATTTCCTACAGCGTGTCAGGAGGGATTCGAACCCCCGACCCACGGCTTAGAAGGCCGTTGCTCTATCCAACTGAG
>OLPW01003091.1_pt1 | contig 13611 bp, 11 predicted proteins | sample 1672161 | NCBI WGS metagenome assembly OLPW01 (sample SAMEA3136654, study PRJEB25190) | human gut metagenome
GGTGTGGTGCTGATGGTGATTGGCCTTCTGTTTGCAAGACCGTTGCTGGTGATGTTCGGGGCGTCCGAGGAGGCGCTGGTGCATGCGTACCCGTATATGATGATTTACCTGATCGGAACGGTGCCGTCTATGATTGCCACGGGAATGAACCCGTTTATCAATGCGCAGGGATACGCCACTACGGGAATGCTGTCTGTTGCAATTGGAGCTGTGGCCAATCTGATTCTGGATCCGCTGTTTATTTTTGTGTTTGGACTTGGAATCACAGGTGCGGCAATTGCAACGGTGCTTTCCCAGTTTTTGTCCGCAGCATATGTGCTTCTTTTCCTGGAGCGAAAGGCGGAGATGAAGGCGCGGCTTTTACAGAAAAAGGAACTGCACAGCTGTGTGGAATACGCGAAAAATATTGTAAGCCTTGGAACGGCGGGCTTTATTATGCAGCTGACCAACAGTCTTGTCACTATCTGCGCCAACAATGTCCTGTCCGTTACAGGCGGTGATGTCTACATATCCGTTATGACTATCATCTCCAGTGTCCGTCAGATGGTCGAAACACCGATTTACGCCATCACAGAAGGCTCCTCGCCGATCATCAGCTACAATTACGGTGCCCGACGCCCCCAAAAAGTACGCCAGGCCGGTATCACCATGGCTGTTTTAGCGCTGATCTATACGCTGCTCATCTGGAGCGTGATTCTGGCTGCACCTCGCTTCTTGATCGGTATTTTCAGCTCGGATCAGGCCCTGATGACCGATACCGTTCCCGCCATGAAACTTTATTTTGCTGCATTTATCTTCATGCTGCTGCAATATGTGGGCCAAACAATTTTCAAAGCCCTCAACAAGAAGAAATATGCCATCTTTTTCTCCATACTGCGTAAAGTCATCATTGTGGTGCCCCTGACTTATATCCTGCCTTATGCCCTGAACATTGGCCCAAACGGCGTTTTTATGGCCGAACCCGTCTCCAATGTTATCGGCGGCAGTCTTTGCTTCATCGTAATGCTCTCCACAGTTCTCCCTGAACTGAAACGGATGTAACAGACAAAAGGTATCCGTATTTATCAACACGGATACCTTTTATACACAATATACTTATTCAGTTCTTCTATTTGCTGTTAAATACATCCCGATTCAGTGCACCGTCCTGATTCGCCACAATGACCGTACACATTGCATCACCCGTAATATTAACCATTGTTCTGGCCATATCCAGGATTCGGTCAATACCCATGATCATGGCAATGGCCTCTACAGGAAGCCCAACAGAAGCAAATACCATAGACAATGTAATCAAACCAACAGAAGGCACACCTGCTGTACCAATGGAAGCTAATGTTGCCGTTGCGATAACAGTCAGATAATCCGTCGGTGTCAAAGTAATGCCAAATGCCTGGGCAGCAAAGCAGACGGCAACACCCTGCATGATTGCTGTACCATCCATATTGATCGTTGCTCCCAACGGAATCGTAAATGAAGAAATCTTCTTGGATACACCAATTTTTTCATCTAAGGTCTCAATTGCCATCGGAATCGTAGCATTAGATGTTGCTGTTGAAAAAGCAAAACTCATAACAGGGAAATACTTACGGATAAATCTGTACGGATTCAGTCTTGTAAAGATTGCCATCAATGCAGAATAACTGCCAAGGCAATGAATCGCCAGTGCTCCAAGTACACAGAGCATATATTTTGCCATCGGAATAAATCCCGAAAAACCGATATTGGAAAATGTTCTGGCAATCAGACAGTACACGCCAATCGGCGCTGCCATCATGACCATATTGGTCATCTCCATCATAATATCATTGAACTGTGCAAAAAAGTTAGAAACAACTTCCACTCTTTCTCCCAGTTTTGCAAGAATAATGCCGACAAAAAGTGCAAATACGATCACCTGAAGCATGGTACCATTCGCCAATGCTCCAATGGGATTAGTCGGAATGATATTTAATAACGTCTCTGTCAGAGTCGAACTCTCAGCTACAGTGACATCCTGTGTCTGAATCGCAGCTGTATCCAGTCCAAGTCCCGGTTTGACAATCGTTCCCACCGCAAGGGCGATCGAAATCGCCAGAGCCGTTGTAAAAAGATAGAATACAATGGTCTTCACACCGACTTTGCCAAGGGTCTTCGTATCACCAATAGCCGCACTACCGCAGATCAGGGAGCAGAATACAAGCGGCACAACCAGCATCTGCATGAGTCTTAAAAAGCCCTGTCCGACAACATAGAATATACCATCCACCAACACGGTATCTCTCATATATCCTGCCGGAACAAAGTAATACAAAATAATACCGGTAAATGCACCAAGGAATAAACCAATAAAAATCAGTGTGGTCATTCCCAGCTTCTTTTTGCTTTTTTCTTTTGCCATTTTCCTACCCCCTCAATTCCTGAATATAATCCTGCATCGCATCTTTCCAGTCAGGCATCTGGTAAATTCCGGTTACCTTCATCATCAGATTCTGAAGATCTGTCCTTCTCGGGCTGTTCTTGCCTGCTTCGGCAGATATTTCCTCAATTCTGCCTGTCGGATCCTGCCCCATGCATCGAAGGATCTCTTCTGCTGCTTCTACACGGCTGCAGCACCCCTCACAGGAAGCATGATAAATACCATATTCATTGGCATCAATCATCTTCATAACAAAATCAGCAAGCACTTTGGCACTTGTCGGACTGCTGTACTGTTCTGCTGCCACCTGAATGACACCGCCTTCTTTTGCCTGACGAATCACAGAATTTACAAAACAACTGCCCTCTTTGGCATAAACCCATGAACTACGAACAATCAGATGCTTCGGGTTCAATTCACGCACAAAATTTTCTCCCGCCAGCTTGGATTTACCAAAAATTGTATCCGGAGTTGCTGTATCAAATTCATTCAGTGGTTCATTCCCCTGTCCGTCAAATACGTCATCTGTTGACATGTGAATGAGTTTTGCGCCCACTTTACGGGATGCAGAAGCAACATTTCTCGCACCAATAGCATTGACTCTAAACGCCTTCACCATATCCTCTTCCAGCCAGTTATGGGTATTATAACCTGCGCAATTAATGACGACTGCCGGATGGCTCATGTCCATAAATGCCGTCACACTATCCATGTCGGTAATATCCACATCCATATCCGATGTCAGTACATTGTATGCCATACGGTCAAGGGCATCACTAATGGTACTGCCAAGTCTTCCTTTGGCACCAATGATCCAGACTTTTGTTTTACTCATATTGTTCCTCCTTGTTGGCCTAAAAAAACAGGGCTTGTCGCCCTGTTTCACAACTCACTTTGTTCTAGTATAGCATATATTATTTGCAGCAGACAAGATTTCAGACAAAAAAATTTGATTATGTCTATGATTTATCCTGCCCATCTTATACATTGTCGAATTCCAGTACATCGTTTCGTAAATAACTATACCAATCGCGTAGGATGCGAATGGTGTAGTTATTTCGAAAACGATGTACTAGCTTCTGTAAGTATCCAGAAATTCCTGATACATACTCTGTCCTTCAGCCTTCTGTCTGTGATAAATACCATTCAGTGAATAGGACACCAGTTCATCTCCCACATACTCCAACCGCAGTGAAAAGAATGGTGCATCATGCTGCATCAGCCAGAAAAAGATCTTATCTCCCTCCCAGACTTTCAGATTAAATACTTCTTTCTTGTCCAGCCACTCCAGATTGCCTTCATTGCACTCAATCATCTCACCTTCCCAGTCATCCGCTGTATAAAGGTGCATAAATTCTGTCTCATAACGGTCTGTCACAAAAGTGATGATGCCCCGGAACTTCCATGACGTCAAAGTCAGTCCGGTTTCTTCACGTACTTCCCGAAACAGACAATCCTCCGGACTTTCCTTGTCCTCAAACTTGCCGCCAACACCGATCCACTTATCCTTGTTGATATCATGCTCTTTTTTGACACGATGCAACATCAGATACTGATCACCCTTTTCTATATAACATAATGTTGTTAAAAGCATACGTTTCATAATTTATATCCATTCCCTTCAGTCATTCATAAACCTTATCATACACCTTATAAACCAAAAAGTGTACTTCCAAAAGAAAGAAAAGAACGCTTTCTTTCATAGATAAAAGTACACTTTTGTTCGAATCATTCTATTCAAATCAAATGCAGGTCAAATTTTCTTCAGCACTACCGGATATGGCAGGCCACAAAATGCCCCGGCGTCCGCTCGACCAGCGGTGGTTCCATCTGACTGCACTCCGGTTTGGCGTACGGACATCTTGTATGGAAACGACAACCGCCCGGAACATCCATCGGGCTCGGCAAATCACCTTTGATGATCTTGCGCTTTGAGCTTCTCGCAAGTTTCGGATCCGCCATAGGAATGGCCGACAGAAGCGCCTCTGTATACGGATGCATCGGATGATCATATAATTCATCACTCTCTGCGATCTCCACAATCTTGCCCAGATACATGACGCCGATACGTGTTGAAATATGTCGAACCATCGACAGATCATGGGCCACAAACAGATACGTCAGTCCCAGTTCCTCCTGAAGATCTTCCAGCATATTGACAACCTGTGCCTGAATGGACACATCCAGCGCTGAAATCGGTTCATCACAGAGCAAAAACTCCGGTTTCACTGCCAAAGCGCGGGCAATACCGATTCTCTGACGCTGACCGCCGGAAAATTCATAGGCATATTTATACATATCATCCGCTTTCATACCAACCTTCTTCAGCAGCTCTACGATCTGTTCATCAATATCGCTTTTTGATGCGTTGGTATAAAGGGACATCGGTTCACGGATAATCTCCTCCACATTGTGATGCGGATCCAGAGCTGAATACGGATCCTGGAAAATAATCTGCATGCGCTTATGATAAGGCTGCAGTTTGGCGCCTTCAAGCTTTGTGATATCTTCGCCGTCAAAAATAATCTGTCCGCCTGTCGGCTCATACATACGGATCAGTGTTCTGCCCAGCGTCGATTTACCACAGCCGGACTCGCCCACAAGACCGAATGTCTCACCTTTTCTGATCTGGAATGTAATACCGTCTACCGCCTTGACTGCCTGCTTCTTACGGCCAAAGAAATCCTTGATCGGGAAATGCTTCTGCAGGTCTTTTGTCTCCAACAGGATCTGATTATTCTGTTCTGCCATCGGCTTTTCCCTCCTTATCCATTGCATTTAATTCTTCTTCCGTAAATACGCACATGGCACGCTGTGTCCTGGTATACTGACGATACGCCGGTATCTCGGATTCGCACTTCTCACAAGCGTACTTACAGCGTTCCGCAAACGGACATCCCGCCGGCGGATTCGTCAATGAAGGGGCCATACCCGGAATAGCTTCCAATCGTTCCTTCACCCCTGTTGTCGGCTGCGGAATCGCATGCAGCAATGCTCTCGTATACGGATGCTTCGGTGCATAGAAAATTTCGTCCGTCAATCCTTCTTCCATGATTAAGCCGCCGTACATAACGGAGATACGATTGCTGAGGCTGGCCACCACACCCAGGTCATGGGTAATGAGCACAACGCTCATCTTTTCTTCGTCTCTTAACTGTTTTAATAATTCAAGAATCTGTGCCTGAATGGTCACATCCAGCGCCGTTGTCGGCTCATCGGCAATGAGCAGCTTCGGTTTGCAGCACAATGCCATGGCAATCAGTACACGCTGACGCATGCCCCCTGAAAATTCATGGGGATACTGATCCAGACGCTTCTCAGGGGAAGGAATGCCGACTTTGCGGAGGGCCTCAATAGCTTCCTGGCGTGCCTGTTTCTTGTTCAGCTTGCGGTAACGCATCAGCACTTCTGTCAGATGAGCACCGATCTTCTTCAGCGGGTTAAGTGCTGTCATCGGATCCTGGAAAATCATGGCAAATTCTTTGCCTCGCATTTTTCTTCGCTCGTCTGCAGAAAACTCCAGCAGATTGCGTCCCATATAAACCAGACTGTCTGCTGTTGTCTGAGCATTCTTCGGAAGCAGTCCCATAATGGATTTCATCAGGACACTCTTGCCGCTTCCGGATTCACCTACCACAGCAAGGATATCTCCGTCATCCACATGGATGCTGGCTCCGCGCACAGCTTCAACCTTTGTCTTGTGGATCATAAAGGTGGTCTTCAGATTATCCACGGTCAGAAGACGCTCACCTGTCTGTGTCATCTTATTCTCGTCCATCCTCAAACCTCCTAATCTTTCTCACCGGACATTACTCTCGGTTCCACAAAAATACGGAGGAGATTGCCCAGTTTATTAAATGCAAAAATTGTCAGCACAATCAGAAGACCCGGAAGAATCGCCATATAAATCGCATTCTGCATATAGCTCTGGGCATTCTGAAGAAGACTTCCCCATGAAGACATCGGCTGCTGGATACCAAGGCCCAGGAAACTCAAGGAAGACTCTGTCATGATCGCATTGGCAATGCCTGTGGATGCCGCAATAATGATTGTCGGAAGCACGGAAGGAATAATATGCTTCAAAATGATCACATATCCCGGAATGCCGACAAATTTGGCATACATGACATATTCACGTTCTTTCAGAGACAGTGTCTCCGCTCGAACCAGGCGGGCAATTTCCATCCACGTAAAGAAACCGATAACAATGATAATGGATTTAAGACCACGCTTCAGGAAAAGACTAATAACTGTAACAAGTACCATCCATGGAATGGATGACATGATATCCACGATACGCATCAGGATACTGTCGATCCATCCGCCGCAATAACCGGAAACCGTACCCACTAATACGCCGACACAGACACAGGTTATCATGGCAAGAAAACCTACTAACAATGATACACGACCGCCATAGATTACTCGTGATAAATAGTCACGGCCGATATCATCAGTACCAAACCAATGCTCCGGTGAAGGCGGCTGAAACATATTGCGCACATCGGTGGTATTCGGGTCCAAGGGCAGGATTGGTGCCAGAAGTGCCAGCGCGATAATAATCACAAGGAATACAAGGGAGGCAATTGCCAGCTTGTCATGCTTTAATGCACTTAAAACATTTTCAATTCTTCTTTTCTGATCACTTTTATTCTTCGCCATCACTATCACCCCAAATCCTTAATTCTCGGGTCCGTCAAACAATACAGGATATCTGACAGCAGGTTGCCCAGGATAACCAATGTTGAAGACAACACAAGAATGACCATAACGATCGGATAATCCATACCCTGAATCGCTTTTACGAAATACGGACCAACACCCGGCCATCCGAAAATTGTCTCTGTAATGATTGCACCTGTTACAAGCATCGGCAATGCCATGCCGAGTTTTGTAATGATCGGCAGAAGAACATTCTTGCAGACATGCTTAAACATAATCTCTGCCTTTGACGCACCGAAAGCCTGCTGTACCATGACATAATCTTCAGAATACTGCGTAATCGTTGAGGAACGCACATAACGTGTCGCATCCGGCAGAAAGCTTAAGAAAAGCGCAATAAACGGCATCAGAAAATGTCTCAGATAATCAATCATGGAATTCTCCTGGCCAATGGTATGCATACCCACGATAGGAAGCACATTCAGTTTGTAGCCCAGGAAATATATTAAAAGCATCGATACCCAGAAAGTAGGCAGTGCGATACCAATGGCGCAGATACCGTCAATGAGTTTGTCTGCCCATTTATTCTTATGGGAACCGGCGATCAGCCCCAGCACAATTGCCAGTGCATAGGCCAGCAGATAAGCCGGAAGGATCAATTTGATCGTATTCGGAATACGGATTGCGAGATCCGCTGAAATGCTCTGATGGGTAACGATGGAATAACCGAAATTGCCGTTGATCAGGCCATCGAGCCATCGGATATACTGAATATATACCGGCTGATCATATCCATATTTTGCCTTGATCAATGCGACCGTCTCCGGTGACATATTCGGCGTCGTCATTGCGTCGATCGCATCATAAGGTGCCAGATTCATCAAAGCAAAACATATAACCGTAATGATCAGAACCATAGGAATGGCTGCCAGTATTCTTTTAATGATGTACTTTGCCATATCATTTTACTCCTTGTCGTAAATATACGAAATTTACTTTGCTATATAATAAGCGGCTGCAAAAATCAGTCCTGCAGCCGCCCAATATGCGCTTCACACCAATCAATCCAAAGCAGACATAAAGAAAATCCTTTTCATCCGCCTAAAGTGCTTATTCGCTGAGTGTCAGTTTAGATGTATCCTCAAATGTATAAACAGGTACAAGCTTGGCATCTTCAACACCGCCGACACGTTTGTTAACAACAAGGATACGCTTGTTGGAAACTAATGGATAGAAGCAGGCTTCATCCTGAAGTGTCTGCTGAAGTTTCTCATAGATGGCTTTACGCTCTGCTTCATCGGATGTTTCACGACCCTGTTTGAACAGATCATCGATTTCTGTGAAATCATAGTGCATATAGTTATAACCACCATCTGTACCAAACATAGGATAGAATGTATCCGGATCAATACCCATAATATAACCATTCAGGTACATCTGAATTGTTGTGTCTTCCTTTGCAAGCTGATCGATCATGGCTGTACTGTCCATACCGTTTAATGAACATGTAATACCAACTGCAGCCAACTGTTCCTGAATCATGGCAGCCTGTGTTGCCTGTGCAGAATCAGAACCACTGTAAGTCAGTTCAACCTTCAGACCTTCTGCGCCAGCTTCTTTCAGAAGTGCTTTGGCTTTCTCAATATCCTGATCATACTTCTCAACATTGTCTGTATAGAATTCACTTGTAGGCGGCAGAAAGCTTGTCGGAATATCATAATACTCATCGCTCAGGAAAACAGCATCATCAATATCCTTTGTATTCAATGCGTAGAAGATGGCCTGACGTACCTTCTGATCCGGAATCTGCTTCACATTGATGGCCATGTAACCAACACGACCTTCGCTGTAAGCGTAAGTTGTCAGGTTGTTCGCTTCGAGATTCATCTGACCGATTTCTGAAGGTGTTGCCACCCACGCATCCACTTCACCGCTCTGAATAGCCATCATCGCTGTGTTGGAATTCTCGATAATTCTGTAAACGATTGTACCAATGCTTGGCTTGCCAAGGAAATATGTGTCATTGGCAGAGAACTTCACATAAGAACCTGCAGAATACTCAGACATCACATATGGGCCTGTACCGACAGGTTTTGTATTGAATTCATTGTTCTCGAAATCTGTCACATCTTTGTAGATATGCTCAGGCATGATAAAGATGTTGCACAGCATTTCCAGAGAAGCTGCACTTGCAAAAGGCATTGTGAACTTCACTGTGTAATCATCAATCTTCTCGATCTTTGTTGCGCCCTGATTATAAACAAGCTGTGAATAAGCCCAGCCTGCATTATCCGGATTCTCCATGGCTTCGTAAGTGAAGACAACGTCATCTGCTGTAAATGGCTCGCCATCAGACCACTTAACATCATCACGAAGATGGAATGTATACTCTGTGTTGTCATCGGATGTATCAACACCTGTTGCCAGGAACCAGTTGATACCGTCTGCATTGTACATGCAGAGTGGCGAGTAAATCATCTTGATCGTCATCAGGCCAAAACGGTCATTTGTTGTAATAACATTCACGTTGGCACCCGGATCACCGCCGATGGCATACGTAAATGTGTCTGCAGTACCTGTTGTGCCTGTTGCTTCACTTCCGGCTGCTGCTGTTTCACCGGATGCAGATGTATCTGCCACAGGATCCTTGCCACCGCAGCCTGTCAGAACGCCTGCTGCCATGGTCATTGCCAATGCCATAGCCAGAACCTTTTTAAATGTTCCTTTCATAATCTCTCCTCCATTATCATTGAGAAAATTTATAATTATATTCGCCGTTTTAATACTTGATCAAACAGCTGAATAATATTATCCCTTAAAGCCTTTCTGCCGTAAACAAAATTTTTGGTATATCCGCTATTTTAGCCATTTCCTACTATTTCGATCAGCTTTTATTTTAATCAACCTTAACCTGATCGATCATAATGTTCAGGATCTGCTTGTCTGTATCTTTCATACCGACACGGCCAATATAGCCCATACTCTTGATAGTACCTTCCACATCCTTCTGAACAATGCCTTCCCCAGGCTGGAACCAGTGATGCTTTCTTCCGAGAAAATGCCCCAGGATCGCCGCATCTACCGCAGATGCGATCTTTGCCGCACAGGAAGATTTCGCTCCATCGCAGACAATACCGCCGACATTACCAATCGTATTCACAATCGTTGCGGAAATGTCCTCATAACTGCCGCCGTAAAGATAAGTGATGGCGGCACCGCTTCCGCATGCTGCACTGACAGCGCCGCAGTATGCGGACAGGCTGCCGATATACTTCTTCTGATGGATTGCCACCAGATTGCTCACAACCAACGCACGATACAACTGTTCTTCCGTACAGAATAAAGACTTGGCAAATTCAATAACCGGCAAAGACACCGTCATTCCCTGATTGCCGCTGCCGGAATTAATAACGACAGGCAGAGAACAGCCGCCCATTCGTGCATCGGAACCGGCTGCTGCTCTCGCCTTCGCACGAATCTTCACATCATCTCCATATACCTGCAGAAGTGTACGGCCGATCTGTGCACCGTAAGGATGCATCAGCCCTTCATCCGCAATGGCCGAGTTCATATCGATCTGTCTCTTTAATACGGCTCTGACATCATCAATATCCACTGTATTGGCAAACTCAAGAATATCTTTCACATTTAATAAAGACTTATCCACATAATTGCTGGATTCTTCACTGACTGCCGCTTCAAAAAGAATCGCATCATCCTTTACAATCTTCGTAATATATGTATGGCGGTTAATAATGGTTACCTCCGCATAGTGGCTGTCTTTACACACTTTAGCCACAATATAAAGATTCGCCACATCCTCCTGCAGTGTGCATGTACAATATCCTGCCGCCGCCAGTTCTCTTGTCTTCTCCACGTCCTCAGGCTTCACGGATTCCAGCACTTCCAGCTCTCTGGATGCATCGCCGCCTACGATACCAAGAATCGCTGCCACATCAATACCTTTCTGCCCGTCAGAATTCGGTACCGTCACACCCTTGACATTCTTGATAATATTGCCGCTGCATCGCATTTCCACATGATCCGGAAATTCTCCCAGAATTTCTCTGGCCTTGGCTGCGGCATAGGCAATGGCAATGGGTTCCGTACATCCCAATGCCGGCACCAGTTCATTCTCCAGTATCTTCACGTAATTGTCATATAATTTCTTATCCAAAATCATTTTCTCCCCATTTGCATTCATATTATTAATAATAACATTACTGTTTTAAATAATCAATAGTCCAATCATATCTTTCTCAACAATATCCCGGCAGACACAAAAAAGCCGTTTCTCACAAGGAGTTCTCTCCCCGGAAACAGCTTTTTGTCTCTTCATTTGTCTGATAAAGGCCCTATCTGCCCATCTGCAGCAACAGCAGCTGGTAACCGACACCAAGTCCGATACAGCCAAGAACAGCCGTCAATGTATACATCCACTGAACCTTTCTGTCATCATTATCATCCAGAATAATACCCATCTCATCGCTGTCCTTATCCTGCACATAATGCTTAATATTCACTTCTGTGCCCTTCGGATACTTCGCACGCATCTCTTCACGGGTATCATAAGTCTTTCTTGTGTAACAATACAGACGCTTTCCGGCCTTCTGTTCACGATACATCAGACGATAACACCAGACAAGATCACAATTCTTGCCTTCCTTCGGATGAACATAACCATCTACAACTGCCTTTGTCTTCTTGCCGCGAATGTAAGGTGCCCAAAAAGTGTAGCAAATTACGCAGACAATGATCAAAAGCAGAAAATTCGATGTATTGAATATCATAGAAAACATTTCCTCTTCCCCTTTCCCAAAATCGACATAACTGTATTATATCGTTTGATAAGTAGACCGTCAACGGATAACGACATTTTTTGACACTTTACTTTGGCAATTCTTTCGGTAATTCCTCTTCCAAAAGAACGGCTTCTTCTGCTTCTTCCGTTGCCTCTGCTGCCAACTCTGCAGGTGTCTCATCCTCAACAGGACTTTCACCGACAGCAATCAGGATTCTCGCAAGTACAAGAGGAATAAATGCCACATATGCCCCCCGCACATTCAATATATACACGGACCATGCACCCAAACATGCCCCACCAAAAAACGACAATACAGTAAGGAATTCCTTATCCTTTGTCAGTATGTACTGCGTCCATCCGAGAAGCGCCTGCTTATAGTTATTCGTTGTAAAAATAGAGGCGCTGTTAAATCCGCCTGCCGCAGAGTATACACCCCACTGAAAGGAAGCACAGAAGAAAATCGGATAAAGGCCCACCAACACCGGATCCAGCGGGAGCAGTGACGCCAGTGTTAATCCTGCTGCATCTACCCACAAGGCCAGCTTTCGCATGTTCAATTTCGTATAATTAGTCAAAAGATAAGCGGATACCACACCGAAACCGAAAATGATGAATGCAATCAATCGAAGCAGCACCTTCGACCATTCCATCGAAATCAGATCTGCCGCCATTTCCATAATGTTGCCTGTCTGTGCCGAGCCGAAGTTGCCGGCATGCAGCAGAACTGCATAAGTTCCCATGAAACCGCCCACCAAAGTCAGCAGCCAGTGCATCAAAACTTCCCATTGGTTGTCTGTTAATTTTCTCATTTATTGAAATGCCTTTCTTATTGCATGCTGCGAAACTCTATTGTGTACGGAATATCACGACTTCTGAAATTTCACAATAAATGCTTTTGATTACTAAAAACAATAAAATACCGCTAATTATTTTAAGACAACACTATCCATTTTTCAAGGGGGAAGAATGACTATTTTTGCTCTTATTCAAAAAACTGCTTCAAACTAAGCCTGTCCTGACTTAATTTGAAGCAGTTCATTCAATTCTTAACGTCTGTCACTTATACCTCTATCACAGTTCCCGTCATCAGCGGATGAATTTCCCGCAATTCCCGTGTCAGGATTTCCAGCGCCTTATCGCCGGTGCAATGTCCGGTGTAATAAACAGCATCCGGAAGATTCGCTGCCAAATCCATGATAACCGGTTCAGGCAGACATTCGCCTGTTCTAGGACTGTAGAGGTGGAAACCGCCAATCACGATATCCGGTGCTGCCGGACATTGTCTGATAATATTCAGCACACCTTTATGACCGCAGCCCATAAGAAGCACATTCTTCCTGCCCTGAATAAGCAGATGCTGTTCATGCACAAAGTCATCTCTTGTCTTATCTTCTTTCAGCAGATTTTTGTTCGTCTCATAGATTTCACCTGTCACATGGCTGTAAATCTGCAGTTCATCATCAATCACATAACTGCCATCCAACAGTTTCACCTGCGGGTGTGTCTTCAATGCCTGATTCAGACCGATATATTCCGGCCCGGTCTTTTTAGCTGTATAATGATCATTAAATGCCTTCTCCTGCAAATAAATCACAGCATGGTCATTGATTGCCAGAAAAGCATCCAGCCCGCCGCCATGGTCATTGTGCCCGTGGGAAATAACAACCGTATCCACCTGAGATAAATCTATCCCCAATGCTTTGGCATTCTTAATAAATAAATCTGTTGTTCCCACATCAAAGAGCAG
>OLPW01003109.1_pt1 | contig 13535 bp, 12 predicted proteins | sample 1672161 | NCBI WGS metagenome assembly OLPW01 (sample SAMEA3136654, study PRJEB25190) | human gut metagenome
TTAATAATTTTATGATATTATTATTTTGCAATTAAATCATCCTTTCTGTGATTGTGTAACAACAATATTTTATAGCAAGAATGGTTTAATTGCAATTTTTTTGCTAAAAAATATTCATTGTTGTGTATTCACACCCCAACGAATATTTTACAACCGAAAATTATAAGTACTACAATTTAGAACAAATAAAAAACAAACATGGAAAACTAATTGAATACCAAATTGTAGAGAGTAAGAAATCAAAAAATAATACAAATATGGTTTTTATAAAAACTAACGGAACATATTCTGGTACAGATCTTATAAAATATCCATTTGAAATTATTCATTATGAATTAGGGATTAAATGTAGATTTTATGATTTAAGAGGAAGTTTTGCAACGACTACTTTAAGAAGTGGAGTCGAAATAAAGGATATATCGAAAGTATTAGGACATAGTAAGATAGAAACAACAGAAAATTATTATATTACAAGTACAATTGATACTTTAAAAAATGTAAGTGAAACATTTGAAAAAGAAATAGATTTAAACAATTTTATTGGAATAAATTGCAAAAAACAATAAAATATAGTATAATTACATTAGTTAATTAAAAAGCGATTCATTCGAAGTAATTATTTTAATATGATTTATAGAGAGTTTGTGGTTGGTGGAAACAAACAAAATTAAGGTAATGAATTACAAGTGATGATTTTAAGTCGGATAGTATCCGTTATCAATAAGAGGTAATAAACTATTATTACAAACAAAGGTGGTACCACGAGCAATTCATCCTTTATGGATGTTTTGCTCTTTTTGTTTTCAAGGAGGTGATTTGTATGGATAGTGACTATTACTATTATTACTTTGATGATTGTAATTTAATTAACTATACAAATTATTTAGGAGGGAATATAAATGAATAATGATAATAATATTGATATTATTGTAAGAAAAGCAGTTCAAGTTTATAGTGAAGATACATTGGTAAAAAAATTAAAAAGTGGAAAAAAATTAGTTGTTAAATTTGGAGCAGATCCATCAAGACCTGATTTGCATTTAGGACACACAGTCCCACTTAGAGTATTAAAGATGTTACAAGATATGGGACATGATATTGTGTTTGTAATTGGAGATTTTACTGCTATGATAGGCGATCCCAGTGGAAAAAGCAAAACTAGACCTCAATTAACGTTTGAAGAAACAAGAAAGAGTGGAGAAACATATTTTAAACAAGTTACTAAAATACTTGATAAAGAAAAAACGAAAATTGTTTACAATTCAGAATGGTTAAATAAGATGAATTTTAAAGATGTGCTTGAATTAACAGGAAAATATACTGTTGCAAGACTTCTTGAAAGAGATGATTTCAGTAATAGATTTAATAATAAAACTCCAATAGGAGTACATGAATTTATGTATCCGTTAATGCAAGGATATGATTCAGTAGCAATTCATGCTGATATTGAAATAGGTGGAACAGATCAAACATTTAATTTACTTGTTGGTAGAGAATTACAAAAAGATTATGGGCAAGAACAACAAGATGTTATTGTATTTCCGTTGTTAGTTGGACTTGATGGAAAAGAAAAAATGAGTAAGTCATTAGGTAATTATATTGGAATAGATGAAGAACCATCAATTATGTTTGAAAAATCAATGAGAATTCCAGATGATTGTCTAGAAGATTATTTTAGATTAACAACTGATATTGATACAAATACTTATAAAGATTGGATTAATACTGATATAGTTGATGCACATAGAAAATTTGCTAGAGAGATAATTAAAATGTATCATGGAGAAGAATTTATTAAAGATGCAGAAGATAAGTATAATGCTAAAGCTAATAAGACTTTATCAGATAATATAGATACAATAAAATTTAATGGTGAATTACCAATTACATTAATTGATTTATTAAACGAATTAAAAATTGTATCATCAAAATCTGAGGGAAGAAGATTAATTGAACAAAATGGTATTAGTGTTAATCAAGAGAAAGAAAATAATGTTGATCGAGTAATTACTAAAGAGGATTTTAATGATGGATTTATCGTTATACAAAAAGGTAAAAAGGTATTTTTGAAAGTAACTTTTAAATAATATCTTTATACAAATCAAAAAATAATTGAAGAAGACTAAATGCTAATTTCCCTGACCAAATGTGCGATTATAAAAATTGTAGAATTGCTTATAATTAAAGGAAAAAGGTAAAATAAACGTGGTAAATGAAATGTTGACAGAGTCATCCTTTTGTCATCCGATAATAGATTACAGTTGTATAGATTAGTACTATAAATACTATTTGTACTAATTCTGTTATGACCAACAAAATCAATAAATACCACAAATACTATAAATATAATAAATATGGATAATACAAGCCATACCTGTCCATGTGGCTCTGGAAAAAAATATAAACAATGTTGCGGTAAAAACCAATAGTATAAATAACAAGAAGTAAAAGAAAACTTATTTAACGTAGTTAATTATGATGGAGAGGTAGATTTTTTGTAAATGCAAATTTCTGCCTCTCTTGTTTTAATTAAAATATTTTAGTATAAAGCTGATAAAATAATTTTCATAAAATGGTAGAATTTTTGACAAGGTATAAATAAATTATAAAAAGAATATGGCTTTTAATTGAGACAACAGTGTCGTCGCAATTAAATATAAGTTATTATTAGAAGGAGGAATTAGTTTGAAAAATAAAAAAATACTAATAGGAATAATAATTGCAATTTTAGTAATCGTAGCAATTGTGGCACTAGTATATTTATATATTCAAAATAAAAATGAAGAAAAAGTAACAACACTTGGAAAAATAGAATTACTAGTTGTAGATCAAACAGATCAGCCTGTAATAGGAGCTGGCGTTGATTTGTTAGTAGGTGATGATGTTCAAGGTAGTGTAGAGACTGGAACAGATGGTAAAGTTAAATTTTATACTGTACCTGTTGGACCATACACATTAAAAGCAACAACTGCACCAGAAGGATATAGCGTAAATGGAGAAAAAGTAGAATTTTCTGTAAATGGAGGGGAAACAGCAACTGTTACACTTCCTATTACAAGAAATGTACCAAGACTTGTTATTACAGTAGAAAATGAGCAAGGCGAAACATTAAAAGATGCAGAAATTGATTTTTATAATGAGAATGGAGAATATGTTACGACTTTACTTGCATATGAAGATGGTATAGCTGCTACAAATCTAGATGGAAATGGTGTTTATTACATAAAACAAAGTAAAACACAAGAAGGTTATGTAATAGATGATACATCATATAGAGTAACAATAGATGGGGAAGATGATTTTACTTTTTATACAACAATAGTTAATAAAAAATCAGAATAATTTTATTCAAGTCATAAAAAGTTTATATAATAATATCGTAAGGAGAGTATATTATGAATTTAACAATAAAAAAGATGCAAAAATATTTAAAAGAGAAATATAAGATAATTAAACCTGAAGAAATGAATAATACACAAAGATATTTTTTAAAATTAATAGAAGAAGTTGGTGAATTAGCAGAAGTAATAAGAAAAGATAAAAGAATGGAAGATGGCAATATTAAAGGAACTATAGAAGAAGAGCTATCAGATGTGTTATATTATGTTTTAATGATTGCTAATACTTATGATATAGATTTAGAAACGTCTTTTAGATTAAAAGAAGAATTAAATAGTAAAAGATATAATCATAAGTTAAAGATAGATGATATAAAAGAAGATAACTAGTTTTGATAAATGAAAAATTAAGACACGATTCATAAAATCGAGTATGTAGAAAAATTTGTGTAAACTGTAAGTAGTAAAAAAATCCTTTCTATGATAAAATAAAAATAATCATAGGGAGGAATTTTTTATGGGAAGAAAAGAAAAAATGTCACCAGAAAGAAAGGAATTTATACAACAATTCCTAGCACAAAATGATATTAAAAGTGCTCACGATATTGAAATTGCACTAAGAGATATGATGAAAGAAACATTACAGACAATGTTAGAAAATGAATTAACAGAGCAACTTGGATATGATAAGTATGAATATGGTAGTGATGAAAAAAATAATTACAGAAATGGATATTCTAAAAAAACAGTTCATTCTACTAATGGAGATATTAAGTTAAATATTCCAAGAGATAGAAATGGAGAGTTTGAGCCTATCATTGTCGAAAAAGGTTCCAAAGATATATCTAACATAGAAGAAAAAATAATTAGAATGTATGCTAGAGGAATTTCAAATAGAGAAATATATAATCAAATGCAAGAGCTTTATGGTGTAAAAATATCACCAGATATGGTAACAGCGATTACAGATAAAATAATACCTAAAATTAAAGAATGGCAAAAAAGACCACTTGATGAAGTATATCCAGTTGTTTTTGTTGATGCAACATACTTTTATGTTAGGAATGAAGGAGTTGTTGGAAAAAAAGCAGTATATGTAATTTTAGGTATCAATTCAGGTGGATATAAAGATATACTAGGATTCTATGTTGGAGAAAGTGAAAGTGCCAAATATTGGTTAAACATATTAAATGAATTAAAAACAAGGGGATTAAAAGATATACTGATACTATGTGCTGATGGATTAAAAGGATTGCCAGAAGCAATATCTACTGCATATCCTAATACAGAATTTCAAAGATGTATAGTTCATATGATTAGAAATACTATGGCTTATGTATCATATAAAGATAGAAAAGAATTAGCAGCAGATCTAAAAACAATATATAAAGCAAATACAGTAGAGGAAGGATATGAAAATCTAATAGAATTAAGAGAAAAATGGATTAAGAGAAACGTCAATCTAGATAATTGGATAAATAATTGGGATAATGTTTCAACCTTCTTTAAATATGGACCACAATTAAGAAAAGTAATATATACAACTAATTCGATAGAAAGTTTAAATAATAGTTACAAGAGAATAAATAAAGGAAGACCTACATTTCCATCTATTCAATCACTTGAAAAAAGTGTATATTTAGCAACAGAAATAATAAGTGAGAAATGGACACAACCATATCACAACTGGGGTGTTATCATAAATGAATTAAGAATATTTTTTGAAGGAAGAATATAGTATTTTCTAATATATAAGAGAAGGTGCTAATTTACATAATATTAACACCTTAGATAATTGTACCTTGACAATTAAATAATATATTATATAATTAAATTAAGTTAAAAACAGACACTATATTATTTAAAATATAGCATCTGTTTGAATATCATAGAAAGTTTACTTTAGTTTACACAAACTATCCGATATACTCATAAAATCGTGTCTTATATTTTATTTTTTATTTTCTTTTATTGCTGGAGTTTCATAATCTTCTGTTATTGCTCCTCCATCAATAGAAGAATTTTCTAATGTTGGTTCATTATCATCAAATATTATTTCAAAATCATCAGGGATTGGAGCGTCTGTATTTGGATTTGATGATATTATAGAATCACTCGTAGCAGTATTATTTGCATTAGAATTATTTGTTGTTGAAGTAGTATTTAATACTGATTCATTAGATAATTTCTCTATTTCTTGTTTTAATCTTGATGTAGTATTTACTCCAAATAGATTATCATCATTTGTTGTATTATCACTATCATCAATAGTAATTGTTGGATTATCTGGTTTTGACATCATATATTTTTCAAAATTAAATTTTTGTACATAAGCTTTTTCTTTGTATTTTGAATTTAAGAATTCAGTTTTACCTTGACCAAATACTGTTTTACCCTTAGCATTTTTAGTTTTATAATATACAGCACCAAAACCTTGGTTTGCAATCTTATACCAATCAGCTCTACTTTTCTTTTCGATTTTTAAGCTTGTAGTTTTATCAAGCTCACCTTTATCAGAAACTTTAAAGCTACTACTTCTATCTGGTCTTTTTTCAATTCCAAAAGCTTCATCCCAGTAATGGCTGTCTTCAGGTACTGTATCACCAAATACAACTTGTGTTTTTGTATTTGCAAGAACAACTTGTCTGTAATAGTCTTTACCACTTTTTTCAAGTTGTGATAAGTTTTGTATAGCTACAGTAACACCACATCTATATTTCCTAAATAATGTAAACATAACTTCCATATCTTTAGTAATATACTCTGGGAATTCATCGATGTATAAGAAGTGAGGAGTCCTAGAATCTTCGTTACCTTTTCTTCTTAATACAGCATCTTGGAATTGTAATATAAAGAACATACCAAAAGCTTTGGCTTGTAATATACCAAGTTCACCTTTTCTAGAACATGCAGTAATTACGCTACCATTTTCTAATGCCTTATCAAAGTCTATTATATTATCTTTACCGCAAAGAGCAGCTTTTAGACCTGGATGTCTAATTAAATTGTTAAGTTGTGTGATTGCACCATATAAGAATCTTTCAGTATCTTTTCTACCACTACCACGAGTACCAGGAATTTCAAATCCATTAATATTTAAAGCTGGTTTATAGAAATTCTTTTCGAAGTATTTTATAAGTAGTTTGTATTTACTTTCTAATTCAGGAATCTTTTTCATTTCCTCTGTCATTTCTTCAACTGCATCAAAATTGTATAATAATTCAAGCATATCTTCTAAGCTTGCTATTTCACCATTGTGTAATATTGGGTACATTTCTTTAAGAAGTATTGATAGATTTTGGAATGCATCTATTGTTACTTGAGTAAAGAATGGGTCTCCAGCTTTTCCGCCACCAGTACTCTCATACATAGAGTTTAATACATCGGCTACTATTGAAGCAACTTTTGAAGGGTCTGGTATAGCAAATGGATTTATGCTAAGTGTAGTCTCAGGACTAGCTGGATCAATTGATAATACTTCAATTTCAAAATTTTTAGCAACACCTATAAAATCAGAAATGAATTTACCATCGTTTTCTAATACTGTAATTCCAAGATTTTTATATGATATTTGACCGGTTGAATTATCTATATATTGTACCAGTGGTTTAACAGTATTCATAAATTCTTCTTCCATACCACGTCTTGGTCTTAAAAAAGTTAAAGAGAAGTTTTGATTAATATATTCGTTATTAAAAGGTCCATTCATATATGCAACACCTTTTTTTAACATTGAATAACCAATCTTTTTAGAAAATTCTCTAAAGAAGAATTTCTTCTCTAAATCTAAAGCACTCATTGGTAGTAAAACCATGGAAGTTTTACCAGTACCAGTAGCACCTTGGACTAAAGTAGACTCATAACGTTTCTTTTCAGGAACTATAACTGGTAAAGAAGTACCTTTTGCTTTACAGATAGTTGTTTCACATGTAAAAGCACCAGTTTCTTTTACTGAATTACTAAGAGATAATCCCTCAAACCCAGCTATTGCTTTTGGCAAATCTTCATCTCTAAATATTAATAAAAAGTAATCAATTATTTTAAATACACTTACAAATGGGATTGCAAGGCATAAAGTTTTTATAGCAGGTGAAAATAGTTCAGGAAATAATCTTGAAACTTCTTCATATCCTGGTATTAATTGTACTAACCACCAAAATGCATTACTTAACCATGTACATGCTATGTTTCCTACAATTACTCCTAACATAGTGCAGGTAGCTATAAACATATTTATTCTATGTAAATCACTTTTAGCAAGACCTGAATTTACGTAGAAAGAGTAAGCAAGTACTGGCATACATATAAATAGTGTATATAAATATGGAGAAATATTATTGGCTATCCTTGACGATCCTATAATAAAACCTAACATTCTACTAAGTGAGAATAATACTAATATAGCAGTAATTGCGTATAGTAAGTACGTAATTAGTTTATTTGGTTTAATTTTTATATGTAATTTTTTGAATAAATTGTCTATCAAAATATCACCACTTTCAAGTATATTATATATAATAGTATCATTTGACAATATTATAAATTTCATATATAATAATACTATAATTATAGGAAAAATTCAAGCTTTTTAGCTAAAATATATTGTAAATATAAAATAAAAATTAGAGTGGAGTGTAGGAAGAATGAAACTTGTTGTTGGACTTGGTAATCCAGGGGATGAATATGCAAAGACAAGGCATAATGTAGGTTGGCTTTTTCTTGAATATTTAGAAGAAAAATACGGCTTTAAAATAAATGATAAGATAAAAGCTACAGATAGTATGGTTGGACAAATATATATAAATAATGAAAAAGTTGTTTTTGCTAAACCGCTTACATATATGAACTTAAGTGGAAATGCAGTACAAAAATTAAAAAAGTGGTATAATCTTGAAGATAAAGATATAATCATAATATTTGATGATATAGATATACCTTTCGGTGAATGTAGGTATAAATTAAATGGTAGTGGTGGCACACATAATGGTATGAAAAATATAGTACAAATGTTGTCAACAAAAAATATTGCAAGAATTAAGATAGGAATAGGGGGAATAAAGCACCCAAACCAAGATTTAGTAGATTTTGTTTTACAGAAATTTACAACATCACAGCTTCAAGAATTAGATAAAGTTTTTGAAGAAGCTTATGAAAAATTGCAGAAATTCCTTGACAATTAGCCTAAAAAATGTTAAAATCTATATGTATTCCGCACAGAACAGGTTGAAAATGTGTATAACACTACCTTTATGGCGAGAAAAAGTTAGAATTTAAAGGAGGAAAGAAAGATGTACGCTATAGTTGAAATTAGTGGAAAACAGTACAAAGTACAAGAAGGAGATATCGTTTTTGTAGACAGATTAGAAAATGAAGAAGAAGGAAAAAAAGTTACTTTTGATAAAGTTTTACTTATTTCTGATGGAAAGAAAGTTACAATCGGTCAAAATACTGTAAAAGGTGCAAAAGTAGAAGCTTCTGTAATTGGACATGGAAAAGGTAAAAAAATACTTGTTTACAAATATAAAGCTAAGAAAAATTACAGAAAAACTCAAGGTCATAGACAACCATATACAAAAATACAAATAGAAAAAATATCTACAACTACTAGAGCTAAAAAAGCTGAAGCAGAAGAAAAAGTAGAAGCATAATTAGAAATTTAGATTTGATTAATAAAGGAGTGAGAATAAATGGCACATAAAAAAGGTATGGGTTCTACTAGAAATGGTAGAGATAGTGAAGCTAAAAGACTTGGTGCAAAAAGAGCAGATGGTCAATTTGTATTAGCAGGAAATATATTATATAGACAAAGAGGAACAAAAATACATCCAGGAACAAATGTAGGATGTGGAAAAGACTATACACTATACGCATTAACTGATGGTGTTGTTAGATTTGAAAGAAAAGGAAGAAGCGATAAAAAAGTTAGCGTTTATCCTGTAGAAGAATAAAAAGTAATAACAAGAAAAACCAGATAGATTTCTATCTGGTTTTCTTGTTTTAATATTAAATTACAAAAACTTATCCGCTATATCTGCAATTCTACCACGTTCTACCAATTTAAGTGAAACATGTCCAGCATACATACAAGTTCTTAATCTTGCTGCAATGTATACCAAACCATTGGAACGGGGATCTACTGAGAAGTTATCTATCTGGTTATCAGAAGGATCACCGATAAAAAGAATTTTAGAATTTTCACTTAAACGACTAAGCATAAGTTTTGCAATAAAGGGAGTTGTTTGCTGTCCTTCATCTACAATTACTATGCTATCTCTAAGATTTCTACCTCTCATGTAGGAAAAGCAGGTAAGTTCAAGCTTTTGCTTATCTATTAGCTTCCTTGCAAACTTTTCAACATCAATTTCACTTTCATCATTTTGTTCCATATACTTTTTATATATTTTATTATTTTTTTCGTCTTTGGAGAAAATAACTGAAAGTGCTTCAAAGAAACTATTCATATAAGGTCTTAGCTTATCATACAAATCACCCTTGATAAAGCCTTGCCCCTCATCAGTAGGAATAGTTGGTTTGATGTAGATGATTTTTTTGTACTTGTTTTCTTTTAGTACCATTTGCAAAGCAGCAGCAACAGATATAAGTGTTTTTCCAGAACCACCACTTCCGCTAACTGTTATAATATCGGTATTTTCATCTTTTAATAATTCAAAGAAGAACCTTTGCTCTAAATTTATCGGTAGTATACCAGCTAAGGGTTCAAAGTGCTTTGAAATATTAACTAACTTTTTACCGTCATATCTTAGATGATATGGAGTAGAAGCATCAGATTTACAAGTTACTTCTACGAAACAGTTGGGATAGAGAGGTACTCCAAGTTCATTAGCATTAAATGATGAAATATCTTGCATTAATTCTGCGTATTTTTCATCAGGTAATGAAACCTTTTGGAATAGTGATGCAATTTCTTCACCTAAAATTTTATCGTTTTCATAGTCTTGTGAATTGACATTTTCAAGTTCGCAGTCAATTCTCATGTCTATGCTTTTTGAAATAACTATTACTTCTTGACAAGGAAACTTCTTTTTAAGTTCCTTAGCATAGTCAATGTAGTAGTTTTCATTTTTATTACGATCTTCACTTTTTACAATATGAAGTGTTACATCACAATCTGATAAATAAAGACCACTTGGCGAAATAGCATACTTAACATCACCATTTATTGTCTCTTTTACCTTATTTAATACCTCTTTAGCTTGAAAAACAGCGATATCATTTTTTCTTTGCGATTCAGTTATTAATCTTAACTCTTTTAGAACGCCAGAAAGAATATACACATGATTTCCACTAAACTTTTTAAAACTTAATGGGTCATGCCGTAAAACATCTTTTGCTAAAATATAATGTTTTACTTTTGCAGGTTTTTCAATTTCATTGGTATGGACTGCTTGTTGTAATTTGCTAGACATAAATGCCCTCCTAAATTTTCTCCAGTATACATAGTTTGTATACTTAGATTATTTTGTTAATGAGATTATATAACACTAACTTAGTTATTGTCAATTAAAATTATTAAACTTTATTTAATTTAAGTATAAAAGAAGAAATTTATTATAAAAGTTTTGACATTTTTTAAATAAGGTATTGCAATTATAACTTTATTATGTTATAATATGTGAGTATCAAGTGGTATGCTCCAGTAGCTCAGCTGGATAGAGCAACGGCCTTCTAAGCCGTAGGTCGAGCGTTCGAATCGCCCCTGGGGCACCATTATATAAATTAAAAATTCTTGTAAATCAGTAATATTAACTGTTACAAGGATTTTTTTATTCTTTAAAATTAGTTAAAAATGGCTAAAAATGCTTATTTTTCTTTATTGATTACCCAAAAATTACCCGCATTATTATATAGAAAATATGGCGTTAGTAAATAATGTATTTTAGAAAAAACTAAAAAAGTTGAAAAAAACAATAAAAAATGATATAATACTTATGTCAATTTCTTTTAATCCTGTTTTACAGGTTGATATATAGGCATTTAATATAAAATAATTATTTTAAGGAGGAAATTGTATGTTAATTCTAATTTTAGGGATAGCAGCTGTTGCTTTTATCGCTTTTTTGGTACTACGGGTAATATGTCCAGCTAGTTATGATGGCGTGCTTGATGCACATGATTTTTTTACGTTTATGGCTTGGACATTTGGACTTGTAATTTTGGGGCTTATTATTGCAATTTGTTGGATATCGACTACAGTAGCTACTGAAAGCACGATTGATAGCAAAATTGAAATGTACCAAGAAGAAAATGCAAATATTGAAGAAGACATTGATAGAATTGTAAGAGAATATTTGAAGCACGAACAAGATACATATGCTGACCTAAAAACAGAAGAAAGTTCAATTACTTTGATTACATTATTCCCAGAACTTAAGTCTGATGCTCTTGTGCAACAACAGTTAGAAATATATGTTGATAATAATGCTAAGATAAAGAGTTTGAAGGAAGAAAAAATCGATATTGCCAAGAAAAAGTGGGTACTATACTTTGGCAAGTAAATGAAGTACAAAACTGCTTGTGGCTAGAAAGCTACTAAGCAGTTTTTGTGCTTTTTTCTAATAGAAAGCTTTATGTACAAAAACACCATCAAATAAAACTTGTTATTTAATGGTGTTAATTACTTTTTATTAATGAAATAACTTCATTTTTTAAACTGTTATCATCCTTAAAAATATCATTTAACAATTCAGATGTAAGTTTATCTTTTATTCCTTTTTTATTTGCAAATTCATATATTAGATTACTTTCTTTTTTTAATTCAACTTTGGCTTTAATTTTATATATAAATTTAGCTTTCTTTTCAACTACATTTTGATATAACTCAAATAGTTCATATCTTTTTTGTATAGTTTCTATGTATTTTTTAAGATTCTCATTTCCAAAACTTCTATAGTTTTTATTTATAAACTCTAAAGCTTCTTCTAATTTTTTTACATCGTTACTAAGATTATTAATATTATTCATGAGTTCAGAAGTACTACAATCTTCTAAATTTTCATTTTCAATTAAGGTATCAATTTTATTTATATATTCAGATATAATTTTTTCTTTAGCTTCATCTAAAACATCTATATAGTATTGTCTATATTGTGCTATTTGAATTGGCTTTTGTATCATATTAAATTTATACATATCTATATATCTTTCATTATCAAATACTTGACAAATACATTTATGCAAATCATCTAATATATTGTATAATTCCATGTTATTATCAAAAGAGATATCTAAATCAAATAGAATATATTTTAATAATTCTTTTGAATTACTAGATAGAAGATATGAAGGTAAAATTTTCTCTTTTTGAATTTTATTTAGTATTTCTTCCATATCACTTGTTCTATCATAAGAATAGCAAAAACCAAGTTGTAGTTCTATGTCATTTTTATATTTTACTATATTTTTTTCTAGCTTTTTTATATATAAATTTATTTCAGATACATAGTTTCTATAAATAAAATTAATAAATTTATTTGTATATGCTGATATGATTGATTTATCACTTTGAATATCTCTTATTTGGTTATAAAAACTAGGGAGTAATAGTCCAGCATCTTTAAACATGTCTATAAATAGATTTTCATACCATAAAATATATTCATGAGTATATTTTGCTTCATTTGATATAATGCTTTCATTAAACACTTTTGTATGGTTAACATCATTTTGAATATTTAATGAAATATTTGAGAAAATTTCAAATATTTCTTGTTTTATTTCAAAACTAAGTTCTTGCTTTAACTCATAGTTTTTAATTAAATCAACTAATTTAATTAAACCTTCTTCATATGCTTTGGTCTTTTTTGATAAATATTTAATAGCAATTAGTTGCTTTTTATTTGTCTCGTAATTTAAAATAGTATTTTTTAAATCAAGTAATCTTTTATATGTACACTATTTTGTAAAATATCGATTGAATAGATTATTGGGAAGATTTTATTTGCAATTTTGTATATATTATTTTTTTTATCATTTAATTCATTTAATACCTCTTTTTTACTATCAAGTAAGTTATATATTTCTTGTTCTATTGAATTTACTTGCATATAAAAAGAAGTAGATAAAACATCATTACATTGTAATGATAAAATATCACTAAGTATATTTGATATTTCTTCTTTTAGTCTATTCTTTTTTTGTTGTTCTCTAATTGACAAATTAACTTTTGCTAAAAGTTTA
>OLPW01003113.1_pt1 | contig 13527 bp, 17 predicted proteins | sample 1672161 | NCBI WGS metagenome assembly OLPW01 (sample SAMEA3136654, study PRJEB25190) | human gut metagenome
AAAAAAGGCAGATTTGATAAAGGAAGAAAAATATAAAAAGTATATTTACTATAAATTAAATACATCCGTATTTGAAGAAATACTTGTGTGGATTTATCAATTTGGAAAAGATGATAAGAAGGGAGAAAATAACAATGAAGAAAAGAATTGATTGGAAAATTTTAATTATAACAACTTTAATGTGCATAGTACCAATAATATTTGGAGTAATTTTGTATAATCAACTACCAGAACAAATGGCAGTACATTTTGGATTAAATAACGAACCTAACAGTTTTGCACCTAAAGAATTTGCTTTGTTTGGTATTCCACTACTTATGACAGCATTACAAATAATTTGTTGTATATCAAGTGATTGTATGGAACAAAAAAAGCAGAATAAGAAATATATAACTATTTATAAATGGATAATACCGATAATTGGAATGGTATGTTATTTAACAATGTTAGCTTATGGTGCAGGAATTGAATTAGATATGAGAATAATTGTATGTATAACATTGGGAATAATTTTTATGATTATAGGAAATTATATGCCTAAAACAGAAATTAACAAACTACAAATGTACTATGTGAGAAATGACTTTTGGGAAAAAATAAAAAGACCAGCAGGATATTTCTTTGTAATAATGGGGTTACTATTTATAATTTCAGCTTTTCTAAATTCAATAGTGTCTTTTATATTAATGATAATACTTATAATTTGTGCTGTTTTAACTACAATATATTCATTATATTTATTTTATAAAAATAGAAAATAGGAGGAACAAAAAATGATCGAAATAAAGAATGTTTCAAAATCTTATGTAAAAGGAAAGAAGTCAGTAGATGACTTAAATCTTGAAATTAAAAACGGAGAAATATTTGGCTTTTTAGGACCAAATGGTGCTGGTAAAACAACAACAATAAGAATGATAACAGGAATATTAAATATTGACGAAGGCGATATTTTAATAGATGGAAAAAGTATAAAAAAAGAACCATTAGAAGCAAAGAAAAATTTTGGATTTGTACCAGATAGTCCAGATATGTTTTTAAAATTAAAAGGAATAGAATATTTAATGTTTATGGCAGATGTTTATGATGTACCACAAAATAAGAGAAAAGAAAAGATAGAAGAACTTACAAAAAAATTTGAAATATATAATCAATTAAATAATCAAATACAAAGTTATTCACACGGTATGAGACAAAAGATAGTAATATGTGGTGCATTACTTTCAGAACCAAAGAATTGGATATTAGATGAGCCAATGACAGGATTAGATCCAAAATCATCTTATGATTTAAAAGAAATGATGAGAGAACACGCAAAGTCAGGAAAAACAGTATTTTTCTCTACACATATATTAGAAGTAGCAGAAAAACTATGTGATAGAGTTGGAATAATCAATAAAGGAAAATTAGTATTTGTAGGAACATTTGATGAGATGAAACAAAAATTTAAAGAAAATGCTTCACTAGAAGATTTATTCTTGGAAATTACAGAAAAATAATATTAGAAGGGAAGAATGTAAAATGGAAAAAGTAATAAAATTAACAAAAATATTTCTTAAAAATTCCTTTTCTAATATGGATGCAAGAATGGGAATTTCTACGAAGTCTAAGAGTAAAATTTTAATTTATGGAATACTATTCTTATATTTTGCAGGACTTATTACCTTTTTAGGATATAACTTATTAGATGGATTAATTGCAATCCATCAAGAAACAATTTTTGTTGGTATGATCTTATTTATGATATTTGGTTTAGCAATCATTCAAACCATATTTTCAAGTATAAATATCCTATACTTTACAAAAGATAGTGAATATTTATTACCATTGCCTTTAAAACCATATCAAATCATACTTGCAAGAACAAATGTAATGTTAATTGCTGAATATGTAATTATATTTTTAATAGGATTTATTCCTCTTGTCATGTATGGAATATTAACTGGAGCAGGAATTGTATATTACTTAACAATGATTTTATCAGTTATTTTAGTACCAATATTACCAGTATTATTGATTAGTATGCTTATTATGTTTATAATGAGTTTTGCAAGACTTACAAAAAACAGAAATAGATTCCAATTATTTGCTACATTGTTGGTTTTAGCAATTATTATAGCATTATCAATTTCAACAAGTGGAATGAAACAAGATTTAACAAATGAAGAAATGGCACAAATGGTAGTACAGGCAAATGGAATGATAGAATTAGTAAAAGGATATGTTCCAACAGTAGATTATTTAATGGAAGCATTAACAACAAACTCTTTATTTACAGCAATAGTGGAAGTATTAAAAACATTAGGAATTACAATCATAGGATTTATTGTATATATGCTAATTGCTCAAAAAATATATTTTAAAGGTTTAGTAGGTAATTTATTTGGTGGAGGAGCTTCAAGTTCAAATAAAGAAATAAATCAAAAAGAGTATAGAAATAGTAAGTTATATAAAAGCTATGTTGGAAAAGAATTTAAAAATATGGCAAGAAATCCAGTATTTTTAATGCAATGTTTAATACCAGCAGTTTTAATACCAATTATAATGGTTGTAGTAGTTTATGCAGGATTAAATAGTGATGGAATGGGATTGGAACAAATAACACAAATGGTACAACAAATGCCTACCAATACATTTTTTATTGCTTGTATTATTTTAGGAGTGATACAATTTTTTACAATGTTTATATATATTTCAATAACAGCAATTTCAAGAGATGGAGAAAATGCAGTATTTATGAAGTATATACCAGTATCACTATATAAACAATATATGTATAAAATAATTCCAAATATTATCATGAATATTGTGACAATAATTATCACACTTGGAATGGCAGAGTATATTTTACATTTACCAATAACAACCTTAATTGCATTATTTGTTGTTGCAACTATAATGGGAATTTTGCAAAGCATAGTAATGATTATTGTAGATTTAAAAAGACCAAAATTAAATTGGGATTCTGAATATGCAGTTGCAAAACAAAACTTAAATCTAGTTTTTCCTGTGTTACTTGCAATGGTTAATATAGTAATATTAGTAGGATTTGTATATTTATTAAAAGATATAAATGTATATGTGGGAGTTGGAATTTTAGGAATTTTATATATAGTAGCAACAGTTATAACAAATAAGTATCTATATAATAAACAATATGAATTAGCTGAAAAAATAATATAAATTTTATAAAATATTCTATATTTAGCAATAAGTATAGAATATTTTTTTGCTAATTAATGAGAATAATTATCAAATATGCTATAATAATACAGAATAAATAAAAATGAGGTGCGAAGATATGAAAAAAATATTAATTGTGGAAGATGATACAAGTATAAGTGAAGAATTAAAAAATTTGTTAGATAATGCAGGATATAATGGAGTAATTTTAAAAGACTTTGAAAACTCTTATGAAGAAATAAAAAGAGAAAATCCAGATTTAATATTACTTGATATAAATATACCAAAATTGAATGGAGAAATGCTATTACAAAAAATAAGAAAAGAAAGTAATGTACCAATTATAATGGTTACTAGCAAAAATACGGAAACAGATGAAGTATTATCATTAAGTTATGGTGCAAATGATTACATAACAAAGCCATATAATCCAACAATTTTATTGTTAAGAATAAATAATTTGTTCAAAAGAATAGAAAACAAAAATGACATATTAACTTATAATGACTTAACTGTTGATCCGAAAAAAGGAATTATTAAAAGTGATAAAGAAGAACTAATCTTAACAAAAAATGAAATGATTATATTTACATTTTTGTTAGCAAATAGAGGAGATATTGTAACAAGAGATGATTTAATGACTGATTTATGGAATAACGATTCATATATTAATGACAATGCTTTAAATGTAAATATAAGCAGATTAAGAACAAAATTAACTGACTTTGGTTATGAGGATGCAATAGAAACAAGAAAAGGTCAAGGATATATCTTAAAATAAATTTTGAAAGGAACGGAAAATGAGATTTAGTAAGTATTTAAAAAATAATTATTTAATAATATTACTATTTATTGTAATCATTGCAATTATAGATTTAATGCTAATAAGTTTTAAGACAAATAATCAGGCAATAGTTGGAGTAACAGTTACAGCAGTTTTAGGATTTATCTCATATCTAATTTATGATTTTTATAGAAGAAAAAAGTTTTATGATAAATTCATAAATGATTTAGACTTATTAGATAAAAAATATTTAATTACAGAAATGATAGAAAAGCCAAATTTCTATGAGGGCGAAATCCTATATGATGCTTTATACGAAATAGATAAATCTATGGCAGAAAAAATAAAAGAATACAGCTTAAATATACAAGATTTTAAGGAATATATAGAAATGTGGATACATGAAGCAAAACTTCCACTTGCTTCTTTAAATTTAATAGTACATAACCACAAAAAATTGTCAGACAAAAAAATAACAGAGCAATTAAAAAGGTTAGATGATGATATTGAGCAGGTTTTATATTATGTAAGAAGTGAAAATGCTGAAAAAGATTATTTAATTAAAGAAACAGAGATAGCAAAAGTTATTTCAAATGTTGCTATAAAAAATAAAGATATATTGTTAGAAAATAATATTGATTTTGAAGTAGAAGTGGGAAATACAAAAGTTCTAACAGATTCAAAATGGCTTGAATTTATAGTAAATCAAATTGTAAGTAATAGTATTAAATACATAAGAAATGATGTGGAGCATTTGATAAAAATAACAACTGAAGAAAACAATAAAAATGTTATTTTAAAGATATATGATAATGGAATTGGAATTTCAAAGAGTGATATTCCAAAAGTATTTGATAAAACATTTACAGGAAATAACGGAAGAAAAATAGAAACATCAACTGGTATGGGATTATATATTGCAAAGCAACTTTGTAAGAAACTAGGACATAAAATTGCAATAGATTCAAAAGAAAATGAATTTACTGAAGTATCTATTTTGTTTAATAAAGATGATTTTTTAAATATTGCAAAGTAACATTACAATTTTGTAATGTTTAGTAATTTTAAAAGAAGGACAAATAAAAGTAAATCTTCTATAATGAAAATGAAAGGAGAGATGAAAGATGTCAAATATTTTAAAAATCGATAAAGTAGAAAAATATTATGGTAGCAAGTCAAGTTTAACAAAGGCTTTAGATAATCTATCATTTGAAGTAGATAAAGGAGAATTTGTTGCAATCATGGGAGCATCAGGTTCTGGAAAAACTACACTATTAAATTGTATTTCTACAATTGACAAAGTTACATCTGGACACATTTTCGTTGGAGGAGAAGATATTACAAAACTAAAAGGAAATAACTTAAATAAGTTTAGAAGAGAAAAATTAGGATTTATATTCCAAGATTTTAACCTTTTAGATACACTAACAGCTTATGAAAATATATCATTGGCACTTTCTATTCAAAATAAAAGTGCAAAAGAAATTGAAAAAAGGGTAAATGACGTAGCAACTAAATTAGGAATAAAAGACGTATTACAAAAGTATCCTTATCAAATGTCAGGAGGACAAAAACAAAGAGTTGCATCTGCAAGAGCTATTATAACAGATCCACAAATTGTTTTAGCTGATGAGCCAACAGGGGCATTAGATAGTAAGTCATCAAGAATGTTACTAGAAAGTTTTGATTATTTAAATGAAAAATTAAATACAACAATTTTGATGGTTACACATGATAGTTTTTGTGCTTCATATGCAAGTAGAGTAATATTTATAAAAGATGGAAAAGTATTTAATGAAATAATAAAAGGCAACAGTTCAAGAAAGGATTTCTTTGACAAGATTATAGATGTTGTAACCTTGCTTGGAGGTGAGGAAAATGACAACTATTAAATTGTCTTTTAGAAATATAAAGAAAAGTTTTAAAGATTATGCAATATATTTCTTTACTTTAATATTAGGGGTTGCAATATTTTATGTATTCAACAGTATAGAAAGTCAAACTGTACTATTAGATGTAACAAATAGCACACATGAAGTTATAGATTTGATGACGAATATGTTATCAGGAGCAAGTGTCTTTGTGGCATTTATTCTAGGATTTCTAATAATATATGCAAGTAGATTTTTAATAAAAAGAAGAAATAAAGAATTTGGTATATATATGCTTTTAGGTATGAGTAAAAGAAAAATATCTATGATACTATTCTTTGAAACAATCTTAATTGGTATTATATCATTAGCTGTTGGGTTAGGACTTGGAGTATTGCTTTCACAACTTATGAGTATGTTAGTTGCAAACATGTTTGAAGCAGATATGACAAAATATGAATTTATTTTTTCAAGTCAAGCATGTATTAAAACAATAATATATTTTGGAATAATGTACGCCATTGTAATGTTATTTAATACAGTAAATATTGGAAAATGTAAATTAATTGATTTAATACAAACAAATAAAAAGTCTGAAAAAGTAAAAATGAAAAATCCAATGATTTGTACCATAGTATTTATCATATCAGCCATAGCTCTAGGATATGCTTATTATATGGTAACAGGTGGAATAAATGAAACAATTAAGCCCCCAGAAGATATATTTAAACCAATTGTAATTGGTGCAGTATCTACATTTTTCATATTTTGGTCTTTATCAGGGCTAATTTTAAAAGCTGTTATGAGTATGAAAAATTTATATGTAAAAGGATTAAATACTTTTACATTTAGACAATTAAGTAGTAAGATAAACACAACAGTATTTTCAATGACAATTATATCTTTAATGCTATTTGTAACGATTTGTGTGTTATCAAGTGCTTTATCACTTAAAAATTCAATGACTGCAAATTTAGATGAACTTGCACCAGCAGATATTCAATTTACTATTTCAGTTAAAGATGATGACTGGTTAGATCAAGGATATAACGAACAACAAATAGAAAATTCAAAATTAGGTGTTAGAAAAAATTTAGAAGCTCTAAATTTAGATTTAGATAATTATTTAAATGAAAGTGTAGAATATAATATATATCGAACAGAAGATTTAACATTTGATGATACATTAGGAAATAGCATGGAAGAAGTTGAAAGAAATTACTTAACTTCTATGATACCTTATTCTGTTTCAGAAATGATTATGACAATAAGCGATTATAACAATGTAGCAAAAATATACAATAATGAACAATATACATTAAATGATGATGAGTATATGATAATAGCAGATTATGATTCAATGATTCAAATTAGAAATATTGCATTAAAGAATAATGAAGAAATAAATGTATTTGGGCATACATTAAAACCAAAATATAATGAATGTAAAGATGGATTTGTAGATATGTCAATTAATCATATAAATTCTGGAATAATAGTAGTGCCAGATAGTGTTGTAGATAATAATTTTAAGGCATATAATTCAATAATTGGAAATTATAAAACAGAATCTTTAGATGAACAAAAAGATATAGAAAATACAATAAAAAATTTAATAAATAATCCACTTTCAGAACAATACAATTTACCAACAGTTAATACTAGATTAGATATAAGTGAAGCAAGTATTGGACTTAGTGCATTGGTAACATTTTTAGGATTATATCTAGGAATTGTATTTTTGATAGCAAGTGTTGCTATTCTTGCTTTAAAAGAACTAACAGAAAGTGCAGACAATAAAGAAAGATATAATATGCTACGAAAATTAGGGGCAGATGAAAAGATGATAAATAAATCATTATTTAGACAAATTGCAATATTCTTTATGTTCCCATTGTTAATAGCAATTATTCATTCAATCTTTGGAATAACATTTTGTAGTTATATAATAGAAACATTTGGAAACGAACAGCTATTACCATCAATTATTATGACAGCAATATTTATAGTAGTATTTTATGGAGGATATTTCTTAATAACTTATTTATCTAGTAAGAATATTATAAAGGAGAACAGAAATGCCAGAGAATATTAATTGGAATGGAGTAATACAAAGCATAACAGACTTTTGGCTTCCGTTATTAGGCTGGATAATTGGAATAATATTGGTAATTGCAATTGTTTTTATAGTAAAGAAAATAAAAAAGAAAAAGGAAGAAAATATATATAAGCTAAAATAAGGATTTAAAAGGTTAGTTTTATGACTAATCTTTTAAATTACAAAAATGTAAGAAGATTGTAAGGTAAAATAATAGCAAGATAGATAGTAAAATGATATAATATAGAAAATACTTTATTTAGGTATTAATTAAATCAAGGCAATAGTTAATATAACTATATACTAATTATATTTACTTGTAAAAGTTAAATAACTATGCAAGAAATCGCACAGAAATTAATTGATGCTTATGGAAAAGGAGAATGAGTTATGAGCTTAATAGGAAACATCTTATGGTTTATTTTTGGAGGCTTATTTAGTGGAATTTCATGGGTGTTATCAGGGATTATTTGGTGTATAACAATTGTTGGAATTCCATATGGTTTACAATGCTTTAAATTTGCATCAATGTCGTTTGCACCCTTTGGAAAGGAGATTGAATATGGAGGAGGAGTTCCATCATTACTTGCAAATGTAATATGGATTATCTTCTTTGGTATTCCTATGGCACTTGAAAACTTGATTTTCGGTTGTATATGGTGCATAACCATAGTAGGAATACCATTCGGCTTGCAGTTTTTCAAAATTGCAAAACTTTCACTTGCACCTTTTGGAGCAAGGATAGTTTAAACATGACACAATGATAACAGGACTACAAAACATTAATTTGAAATTTGTGTGATTTTATGGGAGAGCGACAGTTGTTACTCTCCCTTTTCAAAAATTTACAAATATTATAGTGAAATTTAAGTTTTTATGATATACTTGTTTTGAAATATAAAAAGTGAGGTAATATATGAGAAAAGAATTTAAAATTATTTTAGTTATATTGATAGTAGTTATTTCATTAGTATTAGGCTATTTTATAGGTTATAAAAGAGCTTATGACAAAATAGAAAGTGCAAGTCAGAATATAAGTTATAATAATAATCAACAAACCTTTTATGCCGAAATTGAAGAAATAAAAGATAACTTTATTTTAGTAAAAGGATTATCAGTTAATGATATAAATTTTCGAGGAGAATTTACTATTTCTGTTGTAGGAGAAACTGAATTAGAATGGAGAAATACAAAAATTAATGTAACTGATCTAAATGTAGGAGATAATATATCAATTACTTTTACAGGTGAGATTTTAGATTCTTACCCAGCACAAATAAAAGATGTTGTTAAAATTCAATTATTAGATGATGAAATATAACTAATTTTTTATTAAGATAGGAGATATAAAAATATGGCAAATGAAAATAAAAAAGATTTTAATGCAATGATGAAGAATAATAAAGATATGCCTAAAATACAAATTGTTCAAGATGAAAAAACAATAAAAAAATATGGTGGAACTAAAATGTTTTTTGCACCACCAATTTTCTATGATGATTTAATGAAGAAAGTACCAAAAGGAAAACTTATTACAGTAGGACAAATGAGAGATTATCTTGCAAAACAAAATAATGCAGATTTTACTGATCCTATGACGGCAGGAATATTTGTTAATATTGTAGCTTGGGCTAGTTATCAAAGAAACGAAAATATTACACCATATTGGAGAACATTGAAATCAGATGGTGAATTAAATGTAAAATATCCTGAAGCAATAGAATTACAAAAAAGATTACTTGAAGAAGAAGGACATACTATAATCACAAAAGGCACGAAAAATATAAAATACTATGTTAAAGATTTTGAAAACAGTTTAGTAGAATTATAATTCAAATTTAATGGAGAAATTATGAAATATATAGCATTATTAAGAGGAATTAATATAAGTGGCAAAAGCAAAATTGACATGAAAGAATTAAAAAAAGAAATTGAAAATATAGACTTTGATGAAGTAATTACATATCTAAATAGTGGAAATGTTATTTTCAAAAGCAATATAGAGGATAAGGGTATAATTGCAAATAACATACATTTAATGATAAAAAATAAATTTAATTTAGATATACCTATTTTTATTATAACTATGCAAGAATTAGAAGCAATATTAGAACATAGTCCAGAATGGTTGGGAAAGAACGATAAAGAAATATATAATAACATTATATTTGTTATACCACCAACAACCTCTAAAGAAGTATTTGAAACAATAGGTTCTCCAAATGAATACGAAAAAATACAAGAATATAAAAATAATATTTTCTGGTCTTTTGATTTAAAAAATTACAGGAAATCAAATTGGTGGAGTAAAACAGCAAGTACAGAAATAAGTGATAAAATCACTATAAGAACTGCTAATACTATGAGAAAAATATTAGAAATATGTAAAAGATAACAAATTAACTTGTGAAAAGGGGTAATAAATGAAAACATTAATTGTATATGCAAGTAAAACAGGCACAACTGAAAAGTGTGCAGGAATAATAGGTCAAAACTTAAAAGATGCAACAATAATTAATTTATCAGCAAGACAGAATGAAGATATTAATAAATATGATAAAATTATTATAGCCACACCAATTAGAATGGGTATGATACATAAAAAAGTAAAAGAGTTTATAAATAAAAATGCAGAGATATTGAAAAATAAAAAAGTAGCATATTTCATTTGTTGTGGTTTTGCAGAAAATTATAAGCAATATTTTGAACAAAATATTTCAAAAGAATTATTAGAAAAGGCAATTACTTATGATACTTTTGGTGGAGAAATGATATTAGAAAAACAAAAAGGTTTTGATAAATTCATTGTTAAAATGGTAAGCAAAAATATTGCACAAGATAAAGAAATTAAAATTTTAACTGAAAATATTGATAGATTTATAGAAAAAGTAAAATAGTAATCTATATGGGGGATTGTTTATGGCAGCTTTAACGGTTGTTCCTTTATTAGGAACATTAGGAATAATATTTATAGGATTTAATGTACTAATTATAACATTACTAATATTAACAATAGTATTTGGAGTAATAAGGTTAGTAAAAAAGAAATTTACAAAAACATTTATTATATTACTAATTTTAACAGTTATTTTTGCATTTATAGATTATAAAATAATAAACAACATAGTAAATTATGACGAAGTACAAAGACAAGAGGAAATAAAAGAAGAAGGAGAAGAACTAATTGCTATAAAAGATTATAACTATAATAAAGTAGAACAATACTTACATAATGGTTGGAATCCTAATGAAACAACAAAAGCAGTATATTATGCAATAAAATATAATCCAGATGAAAATAAAGAAAAAGATGAATGGAGTATATTAGAATTGCTATTAAAAAATGGAGCTAATCCAGATGTGCAAATTTATGAAGAACCACAAGGTGTTAATACACCACTTACATATTCAGCAGAATGTGGATATTATGGTGCAACTAAATTATTACTTGAAAATGGTGCTGATCCAAATTATCAAGAATCAGATATGAACAAAAACGGATTACTTGCTTTAAGATTTTATAACAATGATAAGGCAGCAGAAACATTACAATTATTATTAGACTATGGAACAGATTTAGATATAAAAACAAATGTAGGCTATGGAATAGATGAAACAGGCAGGGAAATGCTTAAAAATTTTGAAAATGATTATGGAAAAGTTAAAGAAAATGTACCAGATTATGATGATATAGTAAGTATAATAAATAATTTGGAAATTTAGAATAAGAGGTATTTGTATGATAGATATAGTAACATTTGGAGTATCAGGAATATTAACAATTACTGCAATTTTAATTAGTACAGTATTATTCATATTAACAATAATATTTGGAGTGATAAGAGCAATTAAAAAGAAATTCAAAAAAACATTTATTACACTATTGATAGCAACAATATTATTTGTTGTTATAGATTTCTTTGCAATAAATAATCTAATACATAAATTTAGTGAATTAAGTATAAATGAAAATACGGAAATAATACAGAAAGATGGAAAAATAATTTTAACTGATAATCCTATCGAACAATTATTTATGACAGATGAGAAAATTACACAAATTCTTTGTAATGACATAATGAATAAAATAAAAACAAAAGATTATGAAAATATAAAAAGCATTTTCTCGAATGATATGATAAAAAATGTAACAAATTTAGATGAAGGAATAAATAAACTTATAGATATTTCAAATGAAAATATTACAAATTTTAAAGTACAAGAAAACGGAACAGAAACTCATTGGGATAGTGGAAAACATAGAAAAACATATAGATTTAGTATTGATATAAATACTGATAATAATGTATATAGTATTGGCTTTGAGTATGATTACGAGAATCCTTTTAATACAGAAACTTTAGGTGTTAATAGAATGGTAATTTTAGATGAAGAAAGAAATATTTTAGTTTTAGTGGATAACGAAAATATAAATAAAGGATATTAAAATATATATGGAGGAAAAGTAATGTTAAGTTTAGAAAAAGTAAAAAGTGAGTTAGAAAAATACAATTATACTTATGATAATAATATTCTATGTGGACATACAAAATCAAAGATAAAGTGGGTTTTACCAGCAGGAATAGCAAATGTATTTGTATTTGAACAAGCTACTTCATATTTATTTGGTTTTAACGCACAAGGAATAAATTTATTTCCAATTCAAGGAGATTGGAATATTGCTGATAGTCTATTTATTGCATGGAATGATATAACAAATTTCAAAATGAAAAACGGATTATTAGAAAATGAAATGCAAATTGAAACACAATCTATGAAAATAGAAATGAAAATAAATAAAGTGGTTGCTAATAATAGTTGGGTTAAAGATAATATAAACTGTTTAAAAGACAGAAATTATTTTTATAATGAATAATTTGGGAGGATAAAAAATGAATTTGGAAGAATTAAAAAGAGATTGCAGTAAAAAGCAAAAGAAAGGTATACATTTTATCATTGCATCAGTAGTAATATGGACTATGGTTTTAATAATACAATTAACAAATTTGCCTGTATTAACAAAAAATCTATTAACATTTTGTTGTACTGCACCATTATTACCAATAGCTTTTTTAATATCCAAAATATTAAAAATACAATTTCAAGATAGAAGTAATCCATTAAATAATTTAGGAATACTATTTTCTGCAAATCAAATGATATATCTTTTAATAGCAATGTGGATTTATCCTACATTGCCAGATAAAATGCTAATGGTTGTTGCTATGATTTTTGGGGGTCATCTATTACCTTATAGTTGGTTATATAATTCAAAATCATATATGGTGTTATCTATAATAATCCCTATATTATCATTAGTAGTAGGATTAACTTTTGAAAATTATATTCTTGCAATGATGATGATAGGGATAGAGATAATATTTAGTGTTTTATTAGTATTTGAAAATAAAAAACTTATGAAAGATTAGAATTACAAATTACAATAACTAGGGCAGATAGTTAGTTGTTAATTATCTGCTTTTATGATAATATATTGAATAGTAAAATAGTAATTTATAAAGGAGAATATTGATGAAACTATTTTTATGTTCGCACTTTTCAAGTGTAGGAAGTCTGATAAAGGAAGAAATTGA
>OLPW01003132.1_pt1 | contig 13448 bp, 10 predicted proteins | sample 1672161 | NCBI WGS metagenome assembly OLPW01 (sample SAMEA3136654, study PRJEB25190) | human gut metagenome
CGCGGATGTTCTCGCCGGGGGCGTCGGGCGAGGTGTCCATGTGGGCGATGAGGCCATAGACGGGGATTTTTTTGTCACAGTTCGCCGGCACGGTGCCGTAGACGTAGCCGTCCTGATCGACGTGCGCGTCTGCAATGCCCATGTCCTGCATCTGGCGGACAAGCTCCTGTGCAAGTGCAAGCTGCCGCGCGGTGGACGGGCACGTCTCGGACGCTTCGTCCGAGGTCGTGGGATAGGAAACGAGCTTCAAAAAGCGTTCAACGACTGTCATGTGTGTGTTCTCCTTTGTGTCAGTATTGGAAAATGCTTCCGCCGACAAACTCGCGCACGATGGAGTCGCGCGGGACATACGGCGTATCGAGCGGCGGCAGGCTCCGCACCACGTCCATCAGGACGGTCAGGCCGTGCTCCGCAATAAACGCGTCGTCCAGATCGGACGCGAACTGTGGGATCTGGCGCAGGTATTTTGCCAGAATGCACAGCTCGTAATCGTGGAACGAGTCGATGTGGATGGAGGCGTTGGGTTTGTTGGGCGCGATATACTTCTGTTCGCCCGCGTTGACGGATTCGGCGCGGAGGATCGTGTCGCGCAGGGAATTGCCGCGGCCCTGATAATTGCGGATCATGCGGCGCGCCACGCGCACCTGCTCGGGGTGGATGATGCGGTCGCCGGGCGTGATGATACGCGTTCTGGGCGCGACGTAAATGCCGGTGGCGCGGTCGCGGATGGGATCGAAGAGCAGGGGATTGAGCATATGGATGCCCTCGGCGATGATCACAGCCTCGCGGCTGCCCTGCATGGGGGTGTAGCCGCCGGTGCGGTTGTTGGGAAAGTCGTACCACGGCACCTGCACCGTCTCGCCGTTCGACAGCCGGTCGATGGTGTCAAGCAGCAGCTCCCGGTTGACGCACAGGGGCGACTCCCAGTCCGTTAAGTCCTTTGGCCGCTCGGAGAGCGGCAGAAAGAAATTGTCCATGCTCAAAAGACAGACCTTGACGCCCAGATTTTCGAGATACGTCTGCAGGCGCATCGCCGTCGTCGTCTTGCCGGAGCCGGAGGGGCCGGTCAGGCAGACGAAGGGCTTGCGCGGCTGTGCACTCAGGATCGCGGCGGCAGCAGAGCTGATCTTGTCGTGAAAGACCTCCTCACAGCGCAGAACGAACTGCGTCTGGTTCCGCATGGCATAGACAACGTCTTCAATGTCAATAACTCGCATTTTCTTCCTCCTTATGCGCGTTCCACCGCGCCATCATGCGGCGGTAGATCAGAACAAAGCAGAGCACGTGCACCGCGCTCGTCACGACCCAGCTGACAGGGTAGGACAGATACAAAACGTCAAGCGTGTGGTGCGTCTGGAAGATCGTGTAGATCCAGATGATGCGCAGCACGCACGCACCGAAGATCGTCACGACCATCGGCATCCAGCTCCGGCCAAGCCCGCGCACCATGCCGCAGCACGTCTCCATGATGCCGCAGACGAAATAGGTCATGCCCATATACGTCACGCGCACCATGCCGCTGGCAATGACGGAGGCATAGGCCGGGTCGTCCTTTGCAATGTAAATGCCGAGCAGCGGCTGGCCGAAGAAGTACAGCAGCGCGCACATCGGCACGCCGATGAGCAGGACTGTCAGGATGCAGTCGCGGTAGACGGGCTTGATGCGCTCCGGCTTGCCCGCGCCGAGATTCTGGCTGGTAAAGGTCATGGAGGCGTGATAAACGGAGTTGCAGGCCGTATAAATGAACGAGTCGAGATTGCCTGCCGCCGTGTTCGCCGCGACCACGTCCGCGCCGAAGGAGTTGATCGAGGACTGGATCATGACATTGGAAATATTGAAGATCACGGACTGAAGACCCGCAGGCAGGCCGATCTGGATCATACGCAGGGCCTCGTCCGGGTAAAAGCGGAGTTTTTTGAGTTCCAGCTGCGCGCAGCCCTCCAGCCGCATCAGGCAGACGAGCACGAGCGCCAGCGCGAGATACTGCGAGACGACGGTTGCGATCGCAACGCCCGCCACGCCGAGCCGGCAGACGATCACGAAGAACAGATTCAGCAGCACATTGACCGTGCCAGAAACGGACAGGAAGAAAAACGGCTTTTTCGTGTCGCCGAAGGCCCGCAGCACCGCCGCGCAGAAGTTATACAGAAGCGAGGCGGGCACGCCGATGAAGTAAATTTGCAAATACCGGTCGGACAGGGGCAGAACGTCCTCCGGCGTATCCATCAGGCGGAGCAGGGGACTGGCCAGGAAAAAGCCCAGCAGGAAGACCACGACGCCAAGCCCAAGCCCCAGCACGACCGAGGTGTGCACGGAGCGGGAGACGCGCTCGTCATCCCGGCAGCCGAGATAACGGGCAACGAGGATGTTGACGCCGACGGAAATGCCGATGAACGCGCCGATGAGCAGGTTGATAAGCGACGTTGTCGCGCCGACGGCGGCAAGGGCTGTGCTGCTGTCAAATTTGCCGACGACAATGACGTCGGCGGCGTTGAACAGCAGCTGTAAAATGCCGGTCAGCGCCAGCGGGACGGAAAAACGGATGATCTGCGGCAGGGGTCTGCCCTCGGTCATCACGATCGAATTTGCTTTTGTTGCTGCCATGGGGATGGTGCCCTCCTATTTCTCTTTCAGAGTGTCAAAAAATGCGAGCCACGGTTCAGCCTGCGGCGGGTCATGCGCGAAGACGAGGCGTTCATTCGTCTGCGGGTGGAAAAACGCGATTTGATACGACCAGAGGCCGAGCGGGCCGTCTGACTGTGCGCCGTATTTCCGGTCGCCGCAGAGCGGCAGGCCGCGGGAGGAAAACTGCGCGCGGATCTGATGCGTCCTGCCGGTTTCCAGCCGGATACGCACAAGCGCGCGCCCGTCCTTCACGCCAAGCACCCGATATGAAAGCCGGGCAGGCCGTGCGTCCGGGCCGGGGGTGTGCGTGACGAAGGTTTGCTTTTTCGCTGCGTCGCGCGTGAGAAGATCGGCCAGAACGCCCTCCGGCGCGTCCGGGATCCCCTCCAATACGGCGAGATAGTCCTTTTCAAATGTATGCGCCTGCACCTGCTGGGACAGGATGCTGTCAGCCATGCGCGACCGCGCGTAGACCATCACGCCGCCCACGGGCCGGTCGAGCCGGTGCACGACGCGCACGCAGCCGGTTTCGTCCTCTCCCAGCGCCCGGCGCAGCAGCTCCGGCATACCGCCCGGCTCGTCAGTGGACAAAACGCCCGCGGGCTTGAGACAGACGACGATTCGATTGTCAGTGTATAAAAGCTCCATTTGCGGTTCCTATGGCGGGTGATTTGTGAGGTGATGCACGGGCGCGTGCATCTATGCTCAAGTTATTATAGTATAGCACGCTTTCCCCGTTTCGTCACGCAGTTTTGCGCACGGGATAAAAAATGTCTTAAAAATTCTTAATTCTGCCCGGAAGCTTGCGGAAGTGTGATATAATAGCGCCACAAAAAGGAGGGAGCAGCCATGGAAGAGGCGATCCGCATTCTGGTGGTAGACGACGAGCCGGATATCCGGCGTATCTGCCGGATCTTGTTGGAGACGGGCGGTTATACCGTGTTGGAGGCCGCGACGGGCGCGGAGGCAGTCGAGCAGGTCCGGCAGCACCCGGAGCTTGATCTTATTTTAATGGATATCATGATGCCGGAGCTGGGCGGCTATGACGCGTGCAGCCGCATCCGGTCGTATTCCACAGCCCCGGTCCTGTTTCTGACCGCCAAGACGCAGGAGGGCGACAAGCGCCGCGCATATGATTCCGGCGGCGACGATTTTCTCGCCAAGCCGTTTTCCCACGCGGAGCTGATGATGAAGGTCGAGTCGCTGCTGCGGCGCTACCGGGTGTATAAGAGCAAATCGAGCGGGCGGACGCTCCGGCCCGGCATCGTGCTCGACGAGGAAAACCGGCGCGTGCTGGTAAACGGCCAGCCGCTGGAGCTGACGGAGACGGAGTTTTCCATTCTCCACTGTCTGGCGGAGAACCGGGGCCGCGTCGTGCCGGTGCGCACGATCTATGAGACGGTCTGGCACGAGACGTATATGCCGGCGTCAAACAATACCGTGATGGTGCATATCGTGAACCTGCGCAAGAAGCTGGAGGAGGATCCGGCCAACCCGCGCCTGATCCGCACCGTCTGGGGAAAGGGCTATCAGATTGACTGAAAAGAAGAAGCATTTTGTTTCGCTGAGCGTTAAGCCGCTGTTTGTGCTGCTGCTGGGGCTGGTACTGGGTGTGTGCGTCTGCCTGCTGGCGAACTTCACCGGCGAGCAGATCATCGAACGCAGCTATATGAGCGACAAGGCTGTTTTGAAGCGCACGAACAGGGCTGCGCAGGAGTTCCAGTCCTTTGTGCGGCAGAACAGCATCTCCACGCGCGACACGGATATGCTGGCCCGCTGGGGCGAGACGAAAAAAGACTATTATATCATGCTGTATCATGATCAGCGGCAGATCCTCGAGATCGGCTGGTGGGGCGCGGACAGCGCGGCGGTCGACGCGTATTCGCTCAAGGAGCAGACGGCCAGCGTCGTCTATCCCATCGTGTTTCGCGACGGAACGTTTTACGCCGTGATCTATGATAATTCCGATTCCGGGCTCTACGATCTGTTGTGGATCATTTCGCTGCTGCTGGGCTGTGCGGTTCTGGCGCTGACGCTGCTGGCGTATAACCGCCGCATCGCGCGCAGAGTCGTCGCCATCTCGCAGGAGGTGCAGTCCATCGGCGCGGGCAATCTCTATTTGCAGCTGGAGCCGAAGGGCCGCGACGAGATCTCACAGCTGACAGCCAGCGTCGAGCAGATGCGCCTGTCGCTCCTGCGCAAGACCAGCGAGGAGCAGCGTGCCCTGCAGCAGAACAGCGACCTCATCACCGCCATGTCGCACGACATCCGAAACCCGCTTACCGCGCTGCTCGGCTATCTCGATCTTGCGAAAAACGGGCAGTACCGCTCGGAAGACGAACTGCAAAGCTATCTGGACGCTGCCTACGGCAAGGCCGAGCAGCTGAAGACGCTGACGGATGAGCTGTTCCGGTATTCGCTGCTGTTTGGATGCAAGGAGCTGCCCATGCAGATGGAAATCTATGATGCGCGGCTGCTTCTGGAGCAGCTGCTGGGCGAGAGCCGTGTCCAGCTGCAGCAGCAGGGTTTTATGGTGCAGCTGCTGCTGCCGCAGCAGGAGGTGCAGATCGAGGCCGACGTGATGTATCTGAAGCGGGTGCTCGACAATCTCTTCGACAACATCCGCAAATATGCCGACCCCGCCCAGTCTGTCGCCATCGCCGCCCTGATCGAAGACGGCGCGCTGCACATCTGCCTGTCCAACAGCGTGAACCCCGCCTCCGGCCGCATCGAGTCCAATAAGATCGGCCTGCGCACCTGTGCAAAGATCATGGCCCAGATGGCCGGCGGCTTCAAGCGCTACACGGAAAACGGAAAATTTACCGCCGAGGTCATCCTGCCCATCCGGGCAGCCGAGGTCAGTTCTTAAAAAAATATGAAAAATGCAACGCCGGGCTTTCTTTTGCGTCTTTGTTTTGGTATGATACAGACGGCAAGATAGGCCGCCTGTACTGTGCGTCAGCACAAGATATAGATTATGGACATTGGGCATGAAATGAAAAGGAGTATTACATGAAAACAAAACGGATTTTTGCGCTGCTGCTTGCGGCGCTGATGATCGTGGGCCTGTTCGCAGGCTGCTCAAAGGACGGGACGAAGGATCCCGGCAAGACCGATCCGGGCAATTCTCTGATCGACCAGACCAAGCCCTCCCAGACAACGGCAAAATACGCCTATAAGGCCGATTATTTCGACCTTGCCGTTCCGGACGGCGTGCAGTACGTCAACCAGATCTGCGCCGCCGGAACGACGCTCTATCTGACGGCCAGCATGCAGGGGGAAGAAATCACCAACACTGACCCCGACACGGGCGAAACCTGGTCGTATTACGACTCCTGCTTGGGCGTTCTGACCATTGACCCGGATACCGGCACATGCACAGAGCTTTCCAGCCTGCAGCTGCCGGAGGTTCCGGAGGGAGCGGACGGCAGCGTCGACTGCTATAACATGATCGGCTCGGACGACGGGACGCTGTGGCTGCTTGTGAATGTCTACGCCACGCAGTTTGACCTGCCCGACGACTTTGACCCTGAAACGGAGAGCAGATGGGATTACCCTTCCACGGACGTGGGCGGCTCTTATCTGGTGCACGTTGCTGCCGACGGCAGCACGATCGCCAGCCTCGACCTTTCCAACACGAACAACGAGGACAACGAGGACGGCATGAGCGGCAACCTCAGCTCCTTCGCCGTCGACGCCGCCGGCAATCTCTACGTCAGCGACTATAATAATATTTACGTCCTCGATGCAGAGGGCAACGTGCAGTTCAAGCTCGACGGCAGCCAGTATAACGGCAGTCTGTACCGGCTGAACGCACAGCAGGTTGGCGTTATGTGGTACAATTACACGGACGACGTGAATGCCGCCGATGAAAACGGCCAGTACTTCGTCCCCATCGATCTGGAAACGAAGGACTGGGGCGAGAAGGTCAAGCTGCCGCCCAACGTGGGGAGCATCTTCCCGGGCGACGATGCCTATGACTTCTACTACACCTACAATAATAACATCTATGGCTATACCGCCAAAACGGACACGAAGGAGAAGCTCGTCGACTGGCTGGCCTGCGATGTTGACACCAACAACATGACGGGCTTCTCCATGCTCTCCGACAGCCGCGTGGCCGCCCTCATGCAGGACTGGAACACCGACCCCACGACCTATCAGCTGATCGTCCTGCACCGTGTGGACGCGTCTGAGATCAAGGAAAAGAAGGTTCTGACGCTCGCGTGCATGTATCTCGACTGGAACCTGCGCAGCATGATCGTCGAATACAACAAGACGAACGACGAGTACCGCATCAATGTCGTCGACTACAGCGAGTACGCGACCGACGACGATTATAACGCCGGCGTCACCAAGCTCACCACCGAGATCATCAGCGGCAGCGTGCCGGATATTTTCCTGACCAGCAACCTGCCGATCGATAAGTACGCCGCCAAGGGCGTCATCGCCGACCTCAATACCTTCATGGACGGCGGAAACGGCCTGAGCCGCGACTATTTTGTCCCACAGGTCATGAGTGCGCTGGAAAAGGACGGCAAGCTCTATGAGCTGCCCACCAGCTTCTCCGTGCAGACGGCCTACGCGCTGTCTTCCATCGCGAGCCAGTATGACACATGGAACGTCGCTGCCGTGCAGGACGCCATGACACAGCTGCAGGAGGGCGCGACGGTCTTCTCCAACGGCTGGACGAAGAACACGGCTCTGTCGAACTGCCTGTCCCGCAACCTGTCTGCTTTCGTCGACTGGACGACGGGCAAGTGCGAGTTTGACTCCGAGGCGTTCCAGCAGCTGCTGGCCTTCTGCAATTCCTTCCCGGCAGAAACCAGTGACGGTGACGGCGCGATTGCCTATGCCTCCTCCGCCGATATTGCCGTTGACGACGCGATGTGGGACTCCGACGCGACCCGCATCACGAACGGCAAGCAGCTCATGTCGACGACCGGGATGTACAGCTTTGACTCCTATATCTGGAAAGTCTACGCGATCCGCGACAAGATCACCTTTACCGGATATCCGACCGAGGACGGCTCCGGCAGCTCGTTCGAGCTTCAGATGCCGATGGCCATTTCCTCCGTCACGAAATACCCCGACGCCGCGTGGGACTTCGTCTGCTCGATCATCAAAAAGATGAACACGATAGACGAGAACAATTACTATTACGGCTTCCCCATCAGTCAGGCCGCGTTTGACGCAGAAATGACCGACATCATGACCGAGCAGTACCAGCTGGACGAAAACGGCGAACAGGTTGACTGGGACGGCGACGGTGAGCCCGACAAGGCTATCCGGGGCAGCTATGAGACCATGGAAAACGGCGAAACGGTCTATAAGGATGTCTATGCGCTGACGCAGGAGGACATTGACCAGATCCTGGGCGTGATCAACAGCACGCGCAGCGTCTATGACTACGATCAGGAGATCCTCGATATCATCACCGATGAGGTCGCCGCCTACTTTGCCGGAGACAAGGATGTTCAGACCACTGCCAGCATGATCCAGAGCCGCGTGAACCTGTACGTACAGGAGCAGCGGTAAAACAACAAAAAAAGCTCCCCTTGCCGCGCCTAACGCGGCAAGGGGGAAGCAACTGCGAAACAGCTTTTGTAGGGGCCGATGCCCACATCGGCCCGTTGGGAAGCTGCGAATTAGCCGAAGGTTTCCGTTAAAAACAGTGCATTCTGCGCGGGCCGATGTGGGCATCGGCCCCTACAAACAAGTGCGTAAGTACATGCGGATTTCCCACCCAGAAATGAAAATGCCGATAAATCCCGATTGAGATTCAGTCGGGAGCTATGAGCATTTTCCAACGCAAAGGAGACACGAAAACGTGCAGAAGCTATCTCTCCGGTCGCGCGGGAAATATGAAACAAGACCGTCCGGGAAAGGGCTATGGACGCGGATGAACAACAAGGTGCGCGATTTTCTCGCGTCGATGTGCTTCTCCGGGCCAAGCTTTCTCGGCATGCTGGCGTTTTATATTATCCCGTTCCTGATCGTCGTCTACTATTCCTTCACCGCGGGTCTGACCGACCACAGCTTCGCGGGCCTCAAAAACTATATCAACGTCTGGCAGAACGGCGCGTTCAAGATCGCGGTCAAGAATACGTTCACGTTCACCGGCCTTTCCGTGCCGCTGGCTGTCGTGCTGTCTTTGGGACTGGCGCTGATGCTCGAGGCGCGTATTCCGCTCAAGAGCGAGTTCCGCACGTTCTTCCTCAGCCCCATGATGGTGCCCATCGCGTCCATCATTCTGATCTGGCAGGTGCTGTTCCACTATAACGGCGTCGTGAACGAATTTCTCGCCGTGTTCGGCGCGGACAAGATCGACTGGCTGAAATCGGATTACTGCATGGTCGTCATTGTCGTGCTGTTTTTGTGGAAAAACCTCGGCTATAACATGATCCTGTTCATGGCCGCGCTCAGCAATATCCCGCGCGAGCTTCTTGAGGTCGCGGAGGTCGAGGGTGCGTCGGCGGCGTACCAGTTCTTCCACATCAAGCTCCGGTACCTGTCCCCGACGGTGCTGTTCGTGACGATTTTGTCCATCATCAACTCGTTCAAGGTCTTCCGGGAAATTTACCTGCTCACCGGCAATTATCCCTACGACGGGCTTTACATGATGCAGCATTTCATGAATAATATGTTCAATTCCGCCGACTATCAGCGGCTTTCCGCCGCGGCAGTGCTGCTGGCAATCGTGATCGTCATTCTCATTGCGCTTTTGTTCTTTGTGGAGAACATCTTCGGAAAGGACGTGGAGGGATGAGAAAGAAAAAGCGGTACTTTTCCCGTGCGACGTGCTTTATTCTCTGCGCTGTCTTTGCACTCCTGTTTCTGCTGCCGACGGTTCTGACGATCACGAATTCGTTCATGACCCAGAGCGAGATCACAGCCAGCTACGGGCAGGTCTTCGAGAACGCCAACGACGGCAAGAGCTATATCTCCAAGACCATCAACCTCAAATTCATTCCCGATAAGGTCAGCTTCACGCAGTATTTCACGGTTCTGCTCAAAAGTCCGGATTATCTGCTGAAATTCTGGAACTCGGTGATTTTAACCGCACCGATCGTCTTTGCACAGCTGATGGTCGCGTCTATTGCGGCCTACGGCTTCACGCGCTGGCGCGGTAAGGTGCGCGACAGTCTGTTTTTCTTCTATGTGATCCTGATGCTCATGCCGTATCAGGTCACGCTGGTGCCGAACTATCTGGTCAGTGACTGGCTGCACCTGCTCAATACCCGGTGGGCGATCTTCCTGCCCGGCGCGTTCGCGCCGTTCTCGGTGTTCCTGCTCACCAAATTCATGCGCCGCATCCCCATGGCCGTCATTGAATCGGCCAAGATCGACGGCGCGAACGAGTGGCACATCTTCTGGAACATCTGCCTGCCGCAGTGCCGGAGCGCCCTCTATTCCATTGCGATCCTTGTGTTCATCGACAACTGGAACATGGTCGAGCAGCCTTTGATCCTGCTCAACGACGTCGAAAAGCAGCCGCTTTCGATGTTCCTGTCCAGCATCAACGCCGGCGAGATCGGCATTGCCTTCGCCGCCGCTGTCATTTACATGATCCCCGGCCTGCTGCTGTTTTTGCACGGCGAGGCATATCTGGTGGAGGGTATCGCACATTCTGGCTCTGTGAAAGGATAAGGGAAAACGAGATATGGAAAACGGTGTAAGAAAACGCGAATGGGTCAAAACCGCGGCCATCATCCTGCTGGCCGTGCTGCTGGTGCTGACCTTCTTTTCAAAAACGATCATGAACGCCTCGCTGCCAGAGGTCGCCACGCAGCAGGTGTCCTCCGGCGCGATCAACGCCCGCATCCGCGGGCAGGGGACCGTCGAGGCCAGCGAGGTCTATAACGTCACGATCAAGCAGACCCGCAAGGTTTCCAGCGTGCTGGTCAAGACCGGTCAGGAGATCAACGTCGGCGATACCCTCTTCGTGCTGGAAGCGGAGGATTCGGATGAGCTGAAGCAGGCCGAGACTGATCTGGAAACGCTGCAGCAGAATTACGACAAGAGCCTGATCGAAGCCGGAAATACGGCGGCGCAGGAAAACCGCGACGTGCAGAATGCACGCGATGATTATAATGAAGCGCTTGCGATTTACCGTCAGTACAGCACCATGGACGCTTCGCAGCTCGCCACGCAGAAGGCGGCGTCCGAAGCGAAGCTGAAGGAACTTCAGACGGCGAAGACCACAGTCGACAATCAGATCACGAAGATCAAGGCCGAAAAAGAGTATACGGATGCACAGGCGGTCGTAACAGAGCAGGATGCAATTATAAAGACACAGCAAGCGGAAAAAGAAAAATTGCTGCAAACGTTAACAGATGTATATTCAGAGGTATCTAATGCAGAAGGTATCCGAAAAGAAATTGATAATCAAAAGATCAGGTATGTTTCAGAGCTGACACAGTGGGATAGTATTTTTTTGGATTTAGTAGAAAAATGCGATAAAGACTACAGAATAATTGATGAATGCTTCAAGGGCTATGTCCCCGGCTCACCTACGCCTGCGCTTCTTGCGAGAATTGGGTCAAGTAAAACAAGCGACAGTGACTATTACTCAGCATATGTTGCATTAATGGAATGCTACTACGGAGCATTAAATGGGAATGGAACTCGTAGAGGCGGATTGTACACTATGCAGAATGAACTGCAAGTCGCTGTGATCAATGATGAAATAAAAAAAGCGGAGAAGGCGAAAAGTACATCAGAAACTATTGTTTCCAATTATGAGCGCTCCATCGAATCTCTGGAAAGCCAGAGCGAGGCGCTTGACACGCAGATCACCGATCAACAGACGGCAGTGGACAAACTCACCAGCGCGTCTTCCGCAGCTGAAACGGTCAAATCTACGAAAAAAACCCTTGAAGACCTTGTTTTCAAACAGAATCTCGGCGATTCGTCCTCCATCGACATGGAAGCGTCCAAGAAGGCCATCGAGCGCAAGCAGGAGGAGGTTGCAAAGCTCCGCGAGAATGCCGACGAGCTGGAGGTCAAATCCAGCGTTTCCGGCACCATTGCGTCCATCAGCGCCTCTGCGGGCAAGTCTATCGGCGGCGAGGAGCAGCCGCTTGCGACCATCAACGTGACTGACCGGGGCTTTACCGTCAAAATTGACGTCACAAACGAGCAGGCCAAAAAGGTCAAGGTCGGCGATACCGCCGAGCTGGTGAACTTCTGGGGCGGCGACGCGGTCGCGACGCTCGACCAGATCACAAATTCCCAGTCTTCGGGCAATCGCACGCTCGTCTTCACGCTCACGGGTGACATTCAGGCTGGGCAGAACGTTACGCTCTCCATCGGCCAGAAGAGTGCCAATTATGACGCGCTCATCCCGCTCTCCGGTCTGCGCGAGGACTCCAACGGCAAATTCGTCTATGTCCTGCAGTCGAAAAACTCGCCGCTCGGCAGCCGCTATATCGCCACCCGCGTCACCGTGCAGGAGCTGGCCCGCGACGATAAGTCCGCCGCCGTCTCCGGCATCAGCCAGGGCGATTTCATCATCACGACCAGCAACAAGCCCGTGGAGGCCGGCAAGCAGGTACGGCTTGCGGATAACGGATGAAGCAGCGCGGCCGGTTTGAACGGCGGCACAGGCTGCCGAGACTCCACGGAGGGAAGCTGGCCCTCCTGATCGCGTGCCTGATCCAGACGGCGCTGTCGGTATTTTGCTTCGCCATGCTCGGCCACGTGCGCGGGATGCTCGTCACGCAGTCCGCCGCCGACGTCTGGCGCGGAGACAGCGAGGACCGCTTTGCGCAGATCTCCGCATTCCTGCCTACCACAGAGACGAAAACCCTTGACGATATCCGTTCGTTCCGCGCGACGCTTGAAAACGAGTTCGTCCAGAACTCCATGGAAGCGCCTGAGGGCGGCAGCCTCTACACCGATGCCTACAGCGGCCGGACGAGCCTGTCCGTCTCCGGCAAATCGCCCGGCAGCGTGACGGTCACGGCGGTCGGCGCAGGCGGGAACTATTTCCTGTTCCACCCGCTGACGCTCCTGTCCGGCGGCTATATTTCGGACGAGGATTACATGGCCGACCGCGTCGTGCTGGACGCGCAGACGGCGTTCAACCTGTTCGGCAGCAGCGACGTGGCCGGAATGGAGGTTACGATCAACGGGCGGACCTTCCCCATCGCGGGCGTGGTGCAGAGCGAGACGGATTTCGCGACGAACGCCGCCCTTGCTGCCGGGAACAAAGCCTCGGGCGATACAAGCGGTTCGAGCACGTCCACAGCCATGATCTATATGAGTTACAGCGCACTGAACGCCATGGCGGAACTGCCCATCGACTGCTATGAGATCGTCCTGCCCGACCCCGTTTCGGGCTTTGCGAAAAAGCTTATGACCGAGAAATTCCCCATCGGCAGCGGCGCAATCGTCCAGAATACCGGACGCTTCTCCGTCTCCGGCCTTATTTCCGTGATCGGCGCGTTCGGCAAGCGCACCATGACGACGAACGGCGTCATTTATCCCTACTGGGAAAACGCCGCCCGCATGGCCGAGAGCTACGCGGCGCTGTACCTGCTGCTGGGGACGCTCCTGGCCATCATGCCGGTCGTCTGCCTGACGATCGTGCTGGTGAAATTCGTTACGAGTGAAGTTCGTAAGGGCTATTATAAAGCCTCCCACGCCATCGAAGACCGTGTGGAGGAAAACAAACGCAAACACTATATCGCAGGCGGCATCTGAACACAAATCGCCCGGCTCTATCCAAAGAGCCGGGCGATTTTCAAAGCCTTCCCTGCAGGGTAATGTCATCAACTTAAGACCGGTGCATTTGTTTTATGCGAAAAAACGGCAAAACA
>OLPW01003136.1_pt1 | contig 13440 bp, 12 predicted proteins | sample 1672161 | NCBI WGS metagenome assembly OLPW01 (sample SAMEA3136654, study PRJEB25190) | human gut metagenome
CAGATCCGGATAACCGCAGAACTTATCCCTGGGGAAAAGAAGACCAGGAGATGCTGGACTTTCATAAACGCATGATCTGCATACACAAGGCATATCCGATTCTTGCAAAGGGTTCCCTGGAATTTCTGTGGAACGATCATCAGGGCTTGAGCTATGGTCGTTTTTCTGATTCTGAACAGATCATAGTGATCCTTAATAATCAGGATCAGGAGAGAGACATAAGGGTAACAGCCTGGAAAACCGGTGTAAGCCGGAAAGAAGCAACGGCTTTTCAGCGCCTGATGCTTTCTTCCGGAGAGGGTTATACGGAAATGCCGGAAGAATATATTGCAGATGCAGGGATTCTTCAGGTGAAGATGCCTGCATACGGAGCGATGGTGCTTCACCACAGGGCGAGGGATAAATACAAATGATGCACGAGTAAGGCAGAGAAAAAAAGCCAATCTGTTCTTCCATTAGGAAGCAGATTGGCTTTTTGCATTGTGTTTTATGCGTTATTCTTCTGTAACGTGTTCCAGACCCTGATTCATGATGGTTGCCACATGGCTGTCTGCCAGGGAGTAGAAAATCGTTTTTCCGTCTCTGCGGAATTTGACCAGTGACATCTGTTTCAGCACACGGAGCTGATGAGAAATCGCACTCTGGGTCATGGAAAGACGATCGGCAATATCCTGAACACAGAGTTCTTCCACAGAAAGTACGTACAGGATACGGATCCTGGTAGGATCACCGAAAACCTTGAACAGGTCGGCAAGCCGGTACAGTGTATCATCATTGATCGGGTAATCTATATGTGGTTTCTTCATTTGCGCATCCTCCAAAATATTAACTTCTATTGTAGCTGAAAAAACCGTACCGGTCAAATTAATTTCCTGTGATTATTTTTTATACAGGATACGAATGGAATTCAGCACGCAGATCATGGCAACGCCGGTGTCCGCAAATACAGCCATCCACATGTTTGCGTGTCCTGCAAGACCAAGGATCATAACTGCAATCTTGATCACAAGAGCAAATACTACGTTCTGCCATGCAATGCGGTTGGTGTTCTTTGCAATGGAAACGGACTGCGGGATCGCATCTACGTTGGAATTCATAAATACGGCGTCAGCAGCTTCGATAGCGGCATCAGCACCGCTTCCCATAGCAGCACCCACATCAGCACCTGCAAGTACAGGAGCATCGTTTATTCCGTCACCGACAAACATTACAGTTCCATGTTCCTGACGGATCTTCTTTAATGCGTTCAGCTTATCTTCAGGAAGAAGTTTTGCATAGATCTCGTCAATTCCGGCTTCTTTTCCAACAGCCTGAGCACTGTCCTCAGAGTCGCCGGTAAGCATAACTGTGTGAAGACCAAGTTTCTTGAGAGAAGCGATGGCATTTTTTGCATCTGGTTTGATGGTATCGGAAATTAACATATATCCGGCGAATTTTCCGTTTACAGCCATGAATACTTCAGATCCGTAAGCTGCTTCGTGAAGTTCTCCGATGGTAACACCGAATTTATCCATCAGTTTGCGGTTTCCGCAGAGGACTTTGCCTTCCGGCATCTGGGCAGAGATTCCGTGGCCGAAGATCTCTTCAAGGGAAAGAGGTTTCTCGAGGCTTATTCCCCGCTCTTTTGCGGCAGCTACGATACTGTTTGCAATTGGGTGAGTGGAGTTCTGTTCGCAGCCTGCGCACATGGCAAGAAGCCGTTTTTCGTTGTATTCTCCGGTTGTGACAACTTTCTGGAGCTGGAAGTTGCCTTCTGTGACAGTACCTGTTTTATCCATAACTACAGCACCAAGATGGCTTAATCCTTCGATGGAAAGGCCGCCTTTGAACAGGATTCCTTTTTTGGAACCTGCGCCGATTCCTGAGAAGAATGCAAGCGGGATACTAAGTACAAGAGCACATGGGCAGCTCATTACCAGGAAGGTGATCGCTGTGTAGATCCAGTAGTGCCAGTTTCCGGTTACAAGGGAAGGAATCAGTGCTGTTGCAACAGCGATTCCTACAACACAAGGGGTGTATACTTTTGCAAAACGTGTGATAAAACGGTCGATCTTCGGTTTGCTTGCTGCTGCATTTTCTACAGAATCCAGGATACGTGTTACCATGGATTCTCCGAGTGGTTTTTCCACGCGGATCTTTAACTGACCGGAGGTATTTACACATCCGGAAGTGATCTCGTCACCTTCGTTTACAGCAACTGGTACAGGCTCACCTGTGATCGGCGATGTGTCGATGCGGCTGCTTCCCTCGATGATCATGCCGTCAAGAGGAATACGGTCGCCGGGACGAACCAGGAGGACATCTCCAACCTGGGCATCTTCAGATGGAATTACCTGAATATCATCGCCGGCAACAAGGTTTACAACTTCCGGGCGAAGGTCAACTGCGTCCATGATCTGACCGCGGCTTCGCTCAACAGCTTTTTCTTCGAAAAGTTCGCCAATTCGGTAGAAGAGCATAACGCCTACGGCCTCAGCAGAATCATTGATGGCAAAAGCGGCAAGTGTTGCAATACTCATCAGGAAGTTTTCATCAAAAATCTGTCCGTGTGAGATGTTTTTGGCTGCTTTTACAACAATCACACCGCCAAGTGCAAGGTATGCGATCACGAATACCGGAAGAGTGGCAGTATCTGAAAATCCTTTATGTTCCATGATCTCACCGGCAACAAAGAGGATCGCACCGATGATAATGCAGATCGTGTCGATCTTTTCTTTGGAAAAAGTTCTCTTTGTACTGGCTGTGTGAGTTTCGGATGTAGCTGCCTGTGCCTTTGGTTTCGGATCTTTTTCTTTTACTATAACTTCGGATTCGATGGAAGTACAGATCCTGCGGATCTGATCCAGGTAACGGTCCGGATTCTTTGCAGTTACACGAAGCTGCCTGGTTGCAAAAGTAATGGTAGCTTCGGAGATGCCGTCAAGATCGGCAATCTGTTCTTCCATTTTGGAAGCACAGTGAGCGCAGCCTAAGTTCTCAAGAAGGTAGATTCTGGTTGTTATGTCAGCAGAAGCAGAAGGCTTCGGATTTCTCGGAACAACTTTAACTTCGGATTCAATAGAGGTGCAGATCTTGCGGATCTGCGGAAGCAGAGCATCTGGATCTGCTGCAGTTACACGAAGCTGTTTGGTAGCGAAAGTGATGGTTGCATTTTCTACGCCGTCAAGATGCTGGATCTGTTCTTCCATCTTGGAAGCACAGTGAGCACAGCCAAGGTTCTCCAGGATGTAGACACGCTTCGCAGATGCTGCGCTGTGGGAGTGGTGATGGCCATGGTCGTGTGCATGGTCTTCGCAGCCGTAACCGCAGTGCTCGTCGTGATGATGGTGATGATGGTCGTGTTCATGTTCATGCCCCTCACAGCCGCAGCCACAGTGATCGTCATGGTGATGATGGTGATGATGTTCGTGCTCATGTTCATGCCCCTCACAGCCGCAACCGCAGTGATCGTTGACATGTTCATGATGGTGATGATGTTCGTGTTCATGATCCTCACAGCCGCAACCGCAGTGCTCATCATCGTGATGATGTCTGTGGTGATGTTCTTCATGCGCATGTTCTGCATGGTCATGTACATCATGATGGTCGTGACCGCATCCGCAGGAATCTGAGGAAGTCTTCTCTAATATCTCTTTCATATGAATTCTCCTTGCTGATTATTTATATGAATATATGAATTAATGTTCATATGACTATTTAATCATATATTAATTCTCTTGTCAATAGATTTTTAAAAAACGGATCAGAAAAAAGTAAAATTTATTGCAAAAGAAATATAGAAAATATTAATATATTCTGAAAAAATATTCTATTTTATTATTTTTATTTAACATGTTATACTTTCAATAAGTAAAGAAAGAAAGGAAGGTAGCAACATGTACAGTATCGACTTAAACAGTGACATGGGTGAGAGCTTTGGCGCATATAAGCTTGGTGGAGATGAAGAGATCATCAAATATGTCACAACAGCAAATGTAGCATGTGGCTGGCATGCAGGCGATCCGATGGTAATGGATAAGGTAGTCCGCATGGCAAAGGAACGTGGCGTTATGGTTGGAGCCCATCCTGGATATCCTGATCTTCTTGGCTTTGGACGTAGAAAGATGGTTCTCTCTCATGATGAAGTTAAGAATTACGTCAGATATCAGATAGGAGCTCTGGCTGCTTTCACTAAGAGCTACGGAATGAAGCTTCAGCATGTCGCTCCTCATGGAGCAATGGGAAATGCCTGCCAGTATGACGAGGACATTTCCACAGCGATCTGCGAGGCAATCTGTGAGTATGACAAAGATCTGATCGTTTACTACTGTGCAGGAGCAGTTCTTGGTGATATTGCTGAGAGCAAGGGACTTCGTACAGCATCTGAGATTTTTGCAGATCGTGCATACATGGATGATCTTTCTCTTGTACCGAGAAAGATGGAGGGATCCATGATCACAGATGAGAACGTTGCCATCGAAAGATGCGTGAAGATGATCAAAGAAGGTAAAGTCACATCCATCAACGGAAAAGAGCTTGACATCAAGGGTGACACACTCTGTGTACACGGAGACGGACCGAAGGCACTTGCTTTTGTACAGAAGATCCGTGAAAAATTCACAGAAGAGGGTATTGAGATCAAACACTTATAAAAACTAAATAAAGTACATTCATATGAGAGATAGAATGCCGGATAAATCAAAGGAGATTTAAAACAAGGGATTACTGCGATGATTTGTCCGGCTCTTTTTATATGAAAATTTGTACTTTTTTAGGATAAGAAAGGAAAGGGTGGAAACTATGGCAAAAGAGAAAAAACAGAACAACATAGTAAGAAACATGATGATCGCTCTGGTCGGCGGTCTGGTCGTAGGACTTGGATTTATGCTTCTGAAGCAGCAGATGTCCGAGGGAACATGGAACGTGATTAATGCACTTCTGTTCCAGGATATTACAGCAGATCAGGGCTTTCATTCCATCGGTCTCTTCTACATTATCGGACAGCTGTTCATGAGAGGATTACAGATGGCAATCGTACCGCTGGTACTTGTATCCTTAAGTCTTGCAATGTGCAGTATCTCCAGCTCTTCCAAGCTGGGAAGAATCGCAGGACGTACACTTCTTGGATTCTTCTGCTTCTATGTAGTAGGCGCATGCATCGCAGGTATCGTTGCATTTGCAATGAAATCCGCAGGATTTTTCAACGTTAAGCTTCCGGCAGAGGCAGTTACAGAGGCTGCGACGCTGGATCAGTTTAACCCGCTTGCAACAATCGTAACAGCAGTTCCGTCCAACATCGGAACCGCATTCAGCAGCAACAACAGTATCCTTGCAGTTGTAGTAGTAGCAATCGTTCTGGGACTTTGCATGAACGCACTTGGCGACAAGGTAGATCCTCTGAAAAAAGTTCTTGAAAATTTCAGCGACATCATTAACCTGTATCTTACATTCTTGATCAACAAGGTTGGTCCTGTTGCAATCTTCTGTCTGATTTCCCGTACATTTGCTATCTACGGAGCAGAGTATCTGGCACCTGCAGCAGCTTACATTGTAGGCGCAATGCTGACATTGTTTGTACTTGTTGTTACTATTTACCCGATCGGTATCGGCCTTACAACAGGCTTAAGCCCGATGAAATTCCTTAAAAAGATCGCGAAGGTCGGTGTGTTCGGATTCTCTACAAACTCTTCCGCAGCATGCCTTCCGCTGAACACCAGAACATGCCTTGATGAGCTTGGATGCTCTCAGGAGATCACAAGTTTTGTACTTCCTACAGGTATGACTATCAACATGAACGGAACAACAGTTATGCATATGTTTGCAGTAACCTTTATTGCAACAGCATCCGGAATCGACATCACACCGGCAAACTTGATCACAGTTGCATTCCTTTCCATCTGTGCAGCAATGGGTTGCCCGGCTATCCCGATCGCCGGAACAACACTGATCGTAACAATCCTTTCCGGTATGGGCTGGACATCTGACCTCTGCATGATCGCATATGCACTGGTTGTAGCTATCAACCGTCCGGTTGAGATGGCACTTCTTCCACTTAATGTAATCGGTGATGCAACAGTCAACGTTATCGTTAACAAGAAAGAGAATGAGCTTGACGTAAACAAATATAACGCGTAAGTAAATATAAAAAGTCTTAATATTATACATACAAATTATTAAATTGACTTAATATTACTACGATGATACCATTTAAGCGTATAGTTGAAACATCAGCTATACGCTTAAATGCTAAATGGACATGAATGCGCAGCTGTGCAGGCGATTAGCCCATCTGCACAGCTGCAGTCCGGAATTTTCAGAGTAAAAAAGCGGGACATCCGCAGAAAAATAAAAGGGTTCAGGAGGAAATGAATATGGAGTACAAGACAGCGAAAAGAATGGAATGCCTTCCGTTTTCCGGTATCCGTGCAGTAATGGAAAAAGCAAACAAAATGCAGCAGGCAGGAGAAAAGATCATTCACCTGGAGATCGGCCGTCCGGATTTTGATACACCGGAGAAGATCAAAAAGGCAGCAAATGAGAGCCTTGCAGCAGGACATGTATTTTACACATCCAATTACGGTATCCCGAAACTGAGAGAGGCCATTGCAAAATGGGAGAACGAGAACCATGGTACAGATTATGAAGCATCTGAAGTTCTTGTAACAGTAGGTGTTGGTGAGGCAACTTTCGCATCCATGGACGCTTTCCTGGATCCTGGCGATGAAATCCTTGTTCCTAACCCGGTATGGCTGAACTACATCCATGTTCCGTCAGCGCTTGGAGCAGTACCTGTAACATACAGCCTGAAGGAAGAGAACGATTATCAGATCGACTTTGAGGAGATGGAGTCCAAGATTACAGACAAGACTAAGATGATTGTTGTTGTAAACCCAAGCAACCCGACAGGTGGTGTTTTTTCCAGAGAGACACTTGAGAAATTAAGCGAGATCGCTATCAGACATGATCTTCTTGTGATCGCAGATGAGATCTACAGCCAGCTTGTATACGATGGAACAGAGCATGTAAGCATTGCATCTCTTCCGGGAATGAAAGAGCGTACCATCACATTAGGAGGATTCTCAAAAGCTTACTCCATGACAGGATGGAGACTTGGATATCTGTGTGCACCAGTTGGAATCATCCAGGCCTGCGTACGTGTTCATCAGTATACAGTTACCTGTGCATCTTCCTTTGTACAGGAAGCAGCAATCACAGCTTTAACTGATTGTGCAGATGATGTTGAGGCAATGAGACAAGAGTATCAGAGAAGAAAAGATTATGTGGTAAAAGCTCTGAACGAGATCGATGGAATCAGCTGCAACAACCCACATGGCGCTTTTTATATCTTCGTAAATATCAAGAGCCTTGGAATGACTTCAATGGAGGTTGCCGAGTATCTTCTTGATAATGCAAAGATCGCCCTGGTACCTGGATCTGCATTTGGTTCCGAGGGAGAAGGATATTTAAGAATCTCTTATGCATGCAGCTATGAGGAGCTTCAGGAAGCATGCGCGAGAATCAAAAAAGCAGTGGAAGAGCTGAAAAACAAATAATCAGATAAAAAATATCCACCGCTTTTTGTGGCGAAAAGCGGTGGATGAATCATCCTGGTATATAATATAAGAAGAAACGGTAAAGCAGAGAATGTTCCTGTGACAGGCTTGTGCTTGCCGTTTTTTTATTTCTGACGTTCCCATACCTGACCGATGGGGAAAGAAGGAGTGGATTCTGCGAGGAAGTCTTCCAGCGCATTTTCGAAGAATTCCACAGCTCGCTTACTGGTGGATTTTGGATATTTATGTTTGATTTTATAGCAGACACGGTTTGGCGGTGTGTTTTTTAGCTCACTGATAAAAAGAGGCCGGTAATGGGAAAGCTCCAGGATCACAGACTGTGGTGCGACCATCCAGTTTCCTGTTTTTTTCCAGAGACGGTCCAAAAGCGTGATGGTATCTGCCGCAATGTGAGGCCTGGAAGCGGAGGAAAGCCAGCGGTCATGCCAGATCTGATAATTGTCATCCCAGCTTAAAAACAGCTCCAGGGATGGATCCAGCTCATCGGTATGTATTGCCGGAGCAGAAATGGCTGGCTGATCTGATTGTATCAGATAAAGCTTTTCTTCAAAGATTTTCTCTGTTATGATATTCTTGTAATGCAATTTATGGTAGACAAATCCGATATCAATGCTGTGTTCTCCAAGAAGTCCGTAGAGTTCTGATGAGTGGTGGGATTCAATGTTCAGATCCAGTTTGGTCTGCTCATTTAAGATCCTGTCATACAGAGGTGCGAAGACAGCAACATTCAGACTATCTGTACAGCCGATGGTAAGCAGCAGGGAATCCTGGTTGCGCTGCAGTTCCATGGTTTCTTTCCAGAGGGACATCCATCGTTCCGCAAGAATGATGAAATCTGTTCCCTTGGCAGTCAGTTCCACCTGCTTGTGCCCCTTCTGGCGGATCACAAGGGGAAAGCCGAGTTCATTCTCCAGAGAAGTGAGTCTGTGGCTGACCGTAGGCTGGGAAAGAAAAAGAAGATCCGCTGTACGGGTGATGCTTTTTGTGTTTACGATGGTGAGAAAGGTTTCAATTTCAGCAAGATTCATATGATCAGCTCCTTTTCTTTGGTACAATCTATCAGGAATAAAGTAAGTTTCAAAATAATATAAAAATTATTTATATTATACAGAGAAATTATTCGTTATTCAATGGTAAACTTGTGTGATATGATAAATGCAGATAAAACAAGACACTGTTACCAAGTGATCAGTAATCAGAAGAAGAGAGGTTTTCATATGGCATTAGGATGTAGAATCAGACGAAACTTTGAAAGACCGTCAAAAGAATTAGTAGAAGCTTTCCGTGGGATTCCGGTTGCAAATATTGATGATAACTGTGGAAGGATCGCTGCTGTAGATTCCAGCATTTTCCCTCTGAACCCGAAGGCAAGACTTCTGGGAACTGCATTTACGGTAAATGCACCGGCAGGAGATAACCTTCTGTTCCATAAAGCACTGGATATGGCTCAGCCGGGAGATGTTATCGTTCTTGCAAACAAAGGAAGCCTGAGCAGAGCACTTTGCGGTGAGATCATGAGCAATTATGCGAAATCCAGAGGAATCGCAGGAATCATTATTGATGGCTGTGTTCGTGACAGCTATACATTAAGCCAGATGGATTTCCCTGTATATGCAAAAGGTATCACACCAAACGGACCATACAAAAACGGTCCGGGAGAGATGAACTTCCCGGTATCTTTTGCAGGAATCGTTATCAATCCTGGTGATATCATTGTAGGAGACTCAGACGGACTTTTGGCGATCAGACCGGATGAGCATACAGCAGAGCTTGCAGAGATCGCAAGAAACTATCATGCAGGCGAGGAAAAACAGCTTGAGGGAATCCTGACACGCGGTGAGTGGCCACGTCCATGGGTTGACGAAGCTCTTAAAAAAGTCGGATTTGAATTTGTAGACTAACCGAATAAAAGATACATACAGGAAGGTCTGTCACCACGTATGACGGGCCTTTTTGTCAAATTAAGAACGGAGGTAAGCTTAAATGGATGTGAAGTTCCTGATCGCAGGAGACAGAGCAGTTTCCGTTGAATTCGGCAGCGTGATCAGTCTTGAGGTCAATGCAAAAGTCCGTGCGCTGGACGAAAAATTAAAAGAATCTCCTGTTGAAGGTATGGTGGAAACAGTTCCTACCTACTGTGCACTGATCGTGCATTACCGCCCGGAGGTGATCCGTTACGGAAAACTTGTAGAGGAACTGCAGAAGAGAATTGCAGACATGCACGAAGTTTCCACAACAACTGAGAAAGTCGTAAAAGAGATCCCGGTTTATTACGGCGGTGAGACAGGGCCGGATCTTGAGTACTGTGCAGAACTTGAGAATACCACTACGGAGGAGATCATCCGCAAGCATTCCCAGCATGAGTACTATGTATATATGCTTGGTTTTGCACCGGGACATCCGTATATGGCAAGATTTGAGGAGCCTTTCAGCTTTAAGAGAAGAACTTCTCCGAGAGTTAAGATTCCTGCAAGATCCATTGTAGTTCAGCTGGCACTGTCAGATTTTATTCCGTTTGAGCAGCCATGCGGATGGAATATCATCGGAAGTACACCGCTTGATATCTGTAATTTTGCAAAGGACGATCCGTTCCTTGTGCGTGCGGGTGACTGGGTAAAACATGTTCCCGTCACAAAAGCAGAATATGACCAGATCCGTAGAGATGTGGAAAATGGTACTTACAAAGTAAAAACCTACACACTGCAGGATAATGGCTGAGAACGGAGGGACATGATATGGGAATAACAGTTGAAAACGGGGGAATCCTGACAACCGTTCAGGATGAAGGAAGATTCGGAAACCAGGCATTTGGCGTATCTACCTCCGGAGCTATGGATCCTCATTCCTTCCATATTGCTAATCTGCTGGTTGGAAATGAGATGACAGAAGGTGCGCTGGAGATGACTTTCATCGGACCAACCCTTACTTTTACCAGTGATAATATTATTGCGGTGACAGGCGGTGACCTGACACCGATGCTGGACGGACAGCCTTTTCCGATGTACAGGGCAGTTCTTGTAAAAAAAGGCCAGAAGCTGATGTTTGCAGGTGCCAGAAACGGCAGTCGCGGATATATTGCTTTTGCAGGCGGACTGGATATTCCGCTTGTGATGGGAAGCAAGTCCACATTGCTTCGTAACCATATTGGCGGTGTTGAGGGAAGAAAGCTGGAAAAGGGTGACAGTATCGAATTTACAGCACCGAAGACAGAGCTTCCGAATATGGAGCTTCGCCATGTTCCGGCAGAGATCTTTCCGGATGATGAGGTTGTTCTCCGGGTTGTTCTTGGACCGCAGGAAAATGAGTTTACAGAAGAGGGTGTCCGTAAATTCTTCTGGTACAGCGGCAAGATCACAAATGAATTTGACCGTATGGGATGCCGTATTGAGAGAGAGCCGGTTGAGCATGCTGGTGATGGTAATATCAATACAGACGGTATTTCCATGGGATCAGTTCAGATTCCGTTAAACGGACAGCCGATCATCATGCTGGCTGACCGCCAGAGTACAGGTGGCTACCCGAAGATCGGTACTGTGATCACAGTTGATTTTACAAAGATCGCACAGGCACGTCCTGGACAGAAGATCCGCTTTATCGAGGTAAGCCTTGATCTTGCACAGGATCTGTATATCCGCGAGCTTAATGATATGAAGGCGCTGGATGAAAGGTTAAATTCAGATTGCTGATCAATCTGAATTAAATAAATCATACATACCACAAAAATTTTTTTAAGAAAGGTGAGTACGAATATGAAGATTGTTGTATTGGATGGCTACACAGAGAACCCTGGAGATTTAAGCTGGGACGCATTAAAAGAGCTTGGAGATGTTACTGTTTATGACAGAACTTCCTACGAGGAGTCCCCACTGATCGCTGAGCGTATCGGTGATGCTGAGATCGTTATCATCAACAAGACTCCGATCTCCAAAGAGACAATTGACAAATGCCCGAATATGAAACTGATCGCCGTTCTGGCTACTGGCTACAATGTTGTTGACTATACTTATGCGAAAGAGAAAAATATCCCGGTTGTGAATGTTCCTACTTATGGTACACAGATCGTTGGTCAGTATGCTCTTGGACTTCTTCTTGAAATCTGCTCTCACTATGGTCATCATGATGAGACTGTTAAGGCTGGCAAATGGGAGAACAACGATGACTGGTGCTACTGGGATTATCCGATGATCGAGCTCTATGGAAAAACTGCCGGTATCATTGGCCTTGGAAGAATCGGACAGGCTACAGCCAAGCTTCTGAATGCTCTTGATATGAAGGTTCTTGCTTATGATGCTTACCAGAGTGAGGCTGGCGCAAAGCTTGCTGAGTATGTTTCCCTTGATGAGCTGTTTGCACAGTCTGATGTGATCTTCCTTCACTGCCCGCTTTTCCCGGAGACAGAGGGTATGATCAACAAAGAGAACATTGCAAAGATGAAAGACGGCGTTATCCTTATCAACAACAGCCGTGGACAGCTGGTAGTAGAGCAGGATCTTGCAGATGCGCTTAACAGCGGCAAAGTTTATGCAGCAGGACTTGATGTTGTATCCACAGAGCCTATCAAAGGAGACAACCCACTCCTCAAAGCCAAGAACTGTATCATCACCCCGCATATCTCCTGGGCTGCTCAGGCTTCCAGACAGAGAATCATGGATATCACAGTTGATAATATCAAGGCATTCCTGGCTGGTAATACAGTTAACAGAGTTAATAAATAATAGATTTTCTTCCTATATATGATGTGTGTGAAAAGAGTGGCTGCTTCTTCGGAGGCGGCCGCTTGCGTCCTGTCCTGAGAAGGGTAGTGTGTGGGAGGGAATCGGCTTTGCGTCCCCTTTGCGGTTTTCCTTTTTTGAGCAAAAAAATAACTCTCACATTTTTGCAAGATGTAAGAGTTAAAATCTGATGGATGGAGAAGGATTCGAACCTTCGAAGGCGGTGCCAACAGATTTACAGTCTGCCCCCTTTGGCCACTCGGGAATCCATCCGTGAACAATAAATGTATTATATATAACATTTGATAAAATTGCAAGCTTTTTCTCAAAAAAAATAATAATTCCCACAGCATCAGCATTTTTGGTAAAACACTGGACTTACCAAAGGAAATCTGCTATTATGAGTACGGTTGGATATAAAGGACACGGTTTTTCCGTATCCTAATACAGGTTAGGAGGATTTTATCATGTTAGTAAACGCAACAGAAATGCTGAAAAAAGCAAAAGCAGGCCATTATGCAGTTGGTCAGTTCAACATCAACAACCTTGAGTGGACAAAAGCTATCCTTCAGACAGCTCAGGAGCTCAACTCTCCTGTAATCCTTGGTGTTTCCGAGGGTGCCGGTAAATACATGACAGGTTATAAGACTGTTGTAGGTATGGTTAACGGTATGATGGAAGAGCTGAACATCACTGTTCCGGTTGCTCTTCATCTTGACCACGGCAGCTATGATGGATGCCTGAAATGTGTTGAGGCTGGTTTCTCTTCCATTATGTTCGACGGATCTCATTATCCGATCGATGAGAACGTAGCTAAGACTAAAGAGCTGGTTAAGATCGTTGCTGAGCACAACATGTCTCTTGAGGCAGAGGTTGGTTCCATCGGTGGCGAGGAAGATGGTGTTGTTGGTATGGGCGAGTGCGCTGATCCTGAGGAGTGCAAGAGAGTTGCAGATCTCGGAATCAACTTCCTTGCAGCTGGTATCGGTAACATTCACGGAAAATATCCGGCTAACTGGCAGGGCTTAAGCTTTGAGACTCTGGATGCTATTCAGAAACTGACAGGAGATATGCCGCTTGTTCTTCACGGTGGTACAGGTATCCCGGCTGACATGATCAAGAAAGCAATCAGCCTTGGCGTTTCCAAGATCAATGTAAATACAGAGTGCCAGCTT
>OLPW01003139.1_pt1 | contig 13423 bp, 10 predicted proteins | sample 1672161 | NCBI WGS metagenome assembly OLPW01 (sample SAMEA3136654, study PRJEB25190) | human gut metagenome
AGAATGAAAAATTCGCGGCGCATCTTGGCGCATTCTTATCTGGAAATAGTATAAGAGAACAGTCCAGCCGTGCAAACGTGCCAAGCTGGACTGTATTCTTAGAAATAAACACGCGGACACTGTATGAAAGTGTGCTCAACTCAATCGCGAGAAGGGTGTCGAGAGGGTCGAAGACCCTTCGCGGAGTCCAGAGGCAGAGCCTCTGGTGGGGTTTAAGGGGCAAATCCCCTTGCGTCTCCCCTTAGTATGCCGCACGGGGATTTCTGCCGTAGAGCACCGCGAGGGTCTCCTGACCCGCGGAGCCGTCCACGGAAAGCCCGTTGCGGGACTGGAAGGAGCGAACCGCCGCGACGGTCGCATCATCGTAATAGCCCGTGACGGCTGCCAGATAGCCAAGCTGCTGCAAGCTGTCCTGCATCTGCACCACTTCGTCGCCGCGGTCGCCCTTGCGGAGCGTTTTGTACTCCGTCGTTTTCGCCGCCGCCGCAACCGCTGTGCCGCTGTACAGTTTTGTCAGCGTCTTGTTGCCCGCGATGCCGTCCACCGGTGTCACCTTGTTGCGAATCTGGAATGCGCGGACAGCATCCTGCGTCGTTGCGCCGTACACGCCGTCGCGCGAACCGTCGTAGTAGCCCAGTTCGTACAGCGTCGCCTGCATGGTGCGCACTGCCGCGCCCGTGTCGCCGGGGCGCAACGTCGCGTATTCGTCGCTGTCCACTGCGTCAGAGGAGTACAGAAGCGTCAGCGTCTTGTCGCCCGCAATGCCATCCACCGGCGTGATGTTCATCTTCTTCTGGAACGCCTTGACCGCCGCCGTTGTGCCGGAGCCGTAATCGCCGTCAATCGTGCCGGTATAATAGCCCTTCTGCTTCAGCGTCGTCTGCAGCTGGCGAATCGCCGCGCCGCTGTCACCCGGCTGGAGCGTGGTGTACTTGGATGTATCCGTGCTGCTGGAGGTGGTGAACAGCGCACGCTGGGTCGCAGGACCTGCCTTGCCGTCCACACGCAAGCCCTGCGCTGACTGGAACGCGACGACTGCCGCCGTCGTTGCCGCGCCGTATTTGCCGTCCACGCTGCCGGAATAGTAGCCCTTGTTTTTCAGCGCCTGCTGGAGATTGCGAACCGCCGTACCGGTGTCGCCCTCGGAGAGCGTCGTGTAGCCGTCCACAGAGGTGGAAGCGGTCGCCGTCGGCATGGAGCTGGCAGCAATTGCCGCGTCGGAATAGAGGCGGTTCAGGGTGGACGTGCCCGCCTTGCCGTCCGCCTTCAGGCCGTTCGCCGTCTGGAAGGCAATCACCGCCGCCTTTGTCGCGTCGCCGAAAGAGCCGTCCGCTGTGCCGGTCAGGTAGCCCAAGGATTTCAGGCGCGTCTGCATCGCCTTGACGGCGCCGCTGTTCTTCATGCCGGACTCCAGCGTCGTGCCGATGGAGGAAACGGGCGTGGAGGATTTCGCCGCGGAGGAAGAATACAGCGTTTGCAGCGTCGAAGGCCCGGCGACACCGTCCGTATACAGGCTCTTGTACTTTTTCTGGAACGCCTTGACGGCGTATTCTGTCGCACCCTCGTAGTTGCCGTCCGGCGAACCCGCCATCCAGCCCAGTTCAATCAGGCGCGCCTGCAGCGTGCGGACGCGTGTGCCGGACGAACCACTCTGGAGATAATACTCAGTGGAGAGGTTTGGGGTCGCGGTGGTTTTCGGCTTGGGGGTTGCGGTCTTGCGCGGAGTAGCGGTTGCGGCGGCTGCCTTGACAGCGTTGGAGCTGTTCAGCTTTGCCATCGTCGATTTGCCCGCGATGCCGTCCACCAGCAGATTGTTGCGGTCTTGGAACGCGCGCAGCGCCTTCTCCGTCGCGTCGCCGAAATCGCCGTCAACGCTGCCGGTGTAGTAGCCAAGCTGCTTCAAGCGGCGCTGGAGTGTTTTGACGTCAGCGCCGGACGAGCCTTTTTTGAGAACGGCAGCCGCAGTTGGCGTGGGCGTTGCGGTCGGCCGCGCAGTGGTGGCGACGCTGCCGGGCGGCGTGGTCACCACGGTGACAATGCCGTTGGACGTAATCACGCCTGGCTGTGTCGTCGGCATGACGGTGTTCGTGCCGAAATTGAAAACGGATTCAACCGTCGGCGTGGGCGAAGGAGTGGGCGTGGCGGTGCGCGGGGGCGCTGTGACAGCAACCGTATTGTAAACAACACCCTGATTGGACAGGTCGCCCGACAGGTCGTCCGGCGGCACAAAGCAGCCCGTCAGCGTCATGGACAGCGCCAAAACACCGCACAGGGCAGCGCCCTTGAGAATGCGGTTGCGAACAGTTGCAGCGGCATGATTCTTCATGATGATAATTCCCTTCCTTCACACTCAGGGCGAGCGGAGCAAGCGTTATCCTCCTGCCGGATTTGCCGGAAAGAGGCGTATGGGCAATCGCCCATCTATATTGTACACATTTATCGGGCAGTGTGCAAGGGCTAAATTGCACTTCCCCTGCCGGAAAGTGGCGAAAAGCCCACGCCTTCCAATGATATAACGAAACAAGCGGCGCTTTTCCTCCCTTTCCGCTGGATTAGACGGAGAAAAACGCGGATTTGTTCCGCTGAATCAACTATTATTCGACATGTGCGCCGGATTTTCCTGCTGCGAAAACCGTTTCGATATGAAAAACCCCGCCGGAGGATTCCGACGGGATTGGATTATTCATGCTTGCGAACCTTGCATTTCAGCACGGCATCCACTGCTTTGCCCATTTCCGGCAGCTGAATGTCCATCAAGCGGCCTTCGTCGCACTTCTTGGCAAGTTCGGGCTGAATCGGCAATTGCACCAGCATCGGCAGTCCATACTGCTTCGCGACATCCGCCGTGCGCCCTTCGCCGAAGGGATACAGGCGCTTGCCGCAGTCCGGGCAGGTCATGTACGCCATGTTTTCCACCAAGCCCAGCACGGGGATGTTCATCATCTGCGCCATTTTGACGGCTTTCTCCACAATCATGCCAACCAGCTCCTGCGGGCTTAAGACAATCACGATGCCATCCACCGGCAGCGACTGGAACACCGTCAGCGGCACGTCGCCCGTTCCCGGCGGCATATCCACATACAGGCAGTCCACATCCCCCCAGCACACATCCGTCCAGAACTGCTTGACCGTGCCCGCAATCAGGCTGCCGCGCCAGATAACGGGGTCGGTGTCGTGCTCCAGCAGCAGGTTGATGGACATAACCTTCACGCCGTTTTCAGCTTCCTGCGGCAGGATGCCCAGCTCATTGCCGACCGCCTTGTCGCGGATGCCCAGAATGCGCGGCATACTCGGCCCGGTGATGTCCGCATCCAGTACCCCGGCGATTTTCCCGCGCCGCGCCGTTTCGCACGCGAGCAGACCCGTCACCAGTGATTTTCCCACGCCGCCTTTGCCGCTGACAACACCGATGACCTTCTTCACCCGGCTGCCCGCGTTCGCCGGGGCGAGCAAACTCTGCGGCTTCTGCCGCGATGCGCACGCGCTCCCGCACGAGGAGCAGTCATGCGTACATTCTTCTGCCATCATGTTCACCTCTGCATCAGATTCATGGGGTATTATAGCATCCGTTTGGGAATGCGTCAAGCTGTCATAATGCCCGAATCGGAAAGTACAGATACTCCTGCTGCGTTTTCGGGTCGGTGAATTCCTGCACCGCGCCGACGAGCTTCACGCCATTTTCGCGGAAGTAATCGACCATGCGGCTGAACGTGTCCGCGCGGCGATTCTCTATGGCAAGGTACTCATACCCCGGCACGACCCACTTCGTCCACCCATCCGGCACTTCCGCGTCGATGGGACATTCCACGCCCGCGAGGTACAACCCGTGCGAGAAGCCGTCTGTCCACGGCAGGAACGAACGGGTTTCGTCGCTCATCACGCCCCAAATGCCGAGCAGCTCGCCGTTTTCGTCGCGGCTGGCGACGGGGGAGACTTCGTCGAAGTGGGCGTTTGCGTCCGACCAGAGCATGGGGATGAAGCCTTCGCCGTCGTCTGTCGAGCCTTCGATGCCGATGACGGCAAAGGAGGGCTTGACGATTTTCTGAATGTTGAGGGATGATTCCATGGTGATACCTCCGATGCTATCTTATTCCCTATTCCGCCACAAGTCATTCTTGCGAATCTTCACCCGCGGAATGCTCGTCGTCAAGTCCACTTCATATATGTCTTCCTCCGTCGGATGCAGAATCACATGCACCTTCTGCCCCAGCGCCGGTTCAATGGTGGACGTATGAAACAAAATCAGCGCATTCCCCGTGCTCGGATGCGTACATTGCAACTCAATAAAGAAGCGATTGTGTTTGACGGGTGCAGTGTAGCTGACGGTCGCTGCCGTGTGCAGCCCGATTCGCCGCAGTTCCCAGCGCGGCTTCAGGCGCTGGAAGAAATCGACGATGGCGGCAGGGGAGAAGGATTGCAGCGTCGTGCGGCGCAGGAGCAGAGCGCCCGCGAGCATCCACAGCGGCAGCGGCGCCGACGCAAGCAGCGCAATGGGATACCCCAGCAGCGCGCCCGCAATGCCGATGGCGCACAACACTTCCAGCGCGACGAACGTCCAACGGGAGAAGAAGCAGTGCCGGTGCAGCGCGTTCGCCGCCGCCCAGCCCAGCACGATGCCCCACGCCAGCGGCGCGAGCAGCAGCACGAACCCGGCGAACGATGCGCCCGTTGACCCGCGCGACATCAGATGAACACCGCTGAATGCCAGCCCCCCAAGCAGCAGATAGAACCCCGCCCAGCTGTACGGGCGGAGCAGAAACGCCTGCCAGAGCGGCGTTGCGCCCTCCACGGCATAGCGGACGGATGCGCGCAGGTAACGGCAGGCATACAGCGTCAAATGTACTATCAGTTTTGGCACCCACAGCAGCGCATCCAGCAGCATGTTCAGCAAGTCGCCGACCCCATGCGGACGGCGGAAGGGGAAATCCGGGCGCGCAGAACGGAGCAATTGCATCGTCCTGCGCAGCGATTCGCCCAGCGGCGGCAGACGGAATTTCCGTTTCGGGGGCGCGGACGGCGTGTCCGGAGGCACATCGAACGGGATGTCTGGCGGCATGGTGTCGAACGAATCCGCCGCAGGGTACGGGATGAACTCCTCGGGCGAATAATACTCGCGCGTTCGGCGTCGGCGCGGGGGTTCGTCCGCATTCATGCGGCGGCGGCAGGGCGCGGCTTCGTTTTCCTCCGGCGTATACGCCCGGTCAGCCCGGCGTCGGCGCGGCGTCTGCTCACTCATGGGGCTGCCTCCCTTTCGTATGCGTCGCACAGGGACTTTGCGTCGCCCTGCGCGCGGATTCTGCCATGCTCCAGCCAAATCACGCGGTCGCAGAGTTCGCGAATCTGGCTTAAATTATGGCTGACGAACAGCACTGTCGCGCCGCCGGACATGAGCTCAAGCATCCGCGCGCGGCTCTTGTGCTGGAAACGCTCGTCGCCGACGGCAAGAATTTCATCCACAATCAGAATATCAGGCTGAACGACGGTGGCGATGGAGAAAGCCAGACGCGCGAGCATTCCGGACGAGTACGTTTTCAGCGGACGGTCGATGAAACGATCGAGTTCGCTGTACGCAATGATTTCCGGCGCTTTGTCGTGCAGAAAATCCTTCGGGTAGCCAAGAATTGCGCCGTTGAGGAAGATGTTCTCCCGCCCGGTGAGTTCCGCGTCGAAGCCGCTGCCGAGTTCGAGCATGGGCACAAGCGTGCCTTGCAGGGCGACGCTGCCGCTGGTGGGCGGGTAAATGCCGCTGATGATTTTGAGCAGGGTGGATTTTCCCGCGCCGTTATGGCCAATCAGCCCGGTGACACTGCCCTTTTCGGCGGTGAAGGATACATCATCGAGGGCGCGGAAGGTGGTGGTATGCGTCTGGCGGTGGAGGGCGTCGACGACAAACTCCTTGAGGTTGGTGGTGCGGTTCTGGTCGATGCGGAAATCCATCGTAATGTGGCGGGCTTCTACCAAGGGGATTCACCTCCTCGCGCCCGCGGGCGCGAAATCCTGCGAATATAATTCTCCATCAGCCAAGAAAAATCCTCTTGCCAAATGCAAAACTGACAGAAATTCCTTTCTGCTTCCGCCCCTTGACGGGAGGGCGCGGGTGGGCTATACTTATCCCGTATGGAAAAGGGGAGGAATCTGGATGGAAATCATTGCACGAATCGAAAACGGCTTTCGGGAGAAATTCGGCGTGCCGCGGCAGTCGGGGCTTGTGCCGGAGGTGATTTCCCGCGTCGTGATGGCGGAAAAGTACAGCGTCCGCGAGGCGTTCCGCGGCATTGAGGATTACTCCCACCTGTGGCTGCTCTGGGAGTTCGACCGCGCGCAGCAGGACGATTGGCGGCCGACCGTGCGTCCGCCGCGGCTGGGCGGCAATACCCGATTGGGCGTGTTCGCGACGCGCTCGCCGTTCCGCCCGAACCGCATCGGTCTGACGGTTGTCCGCTTGATTCGCATGGAGGAGGAGAACGGGCGCATCACGCTCGTCGTCTCCGGCGCGGATTTGATGGACGGCACGCCAATTGTGGACATCAAGCCGTACCTGCCGTATGTGGACAGTGTGCCGGACGCGGTCGGCGGGTTCACCGAGCAGACCGAACGCCATCGCCTGACGGTGGATTTCCCGGAGAAGCTCAAAAAGTACGTTCCCAAGCAGAACCTGCCTGCCGTGATGGGCTTGCTCGCGCAAGACCCGCGCCCGGCGTATCAGCATGACGGAAAGCGCGTGTACGGCGTGCCGTATGGCGAGGTGGATATTCGCTTTGTCGTCGAGGGCGACACGCTGACGGTGGTGGAGGTCGTGCCGTACACGGAAAAGGAGCAGGAAAAGTGAATACGAATCGCTGGATGCAGGAGGTCAATGCGCGGTTTCCGGTACGCAAAAGCAAGGTACAAAAGGCGCAGGAAATGGGCTATGCGGCGAGGATGGAGGAAAACAAGGCAATCTGCACGAACCGCAATATCGTCGTGGGCGATGTGGACAAGGCGAAAGTGCTTGTTACGGCGCATTACGACACGCCCGCAACCGTCGGGCTGCCGAATGTCATGCTCCCCATGAATCGCCCGATGTTTTACCTCGTTCAGGCGCTGATTGCGCTGGTGATGGTGGTGTTCATCTTCGTACCGACGGGGATTGTGAAAAAGCTCACGGGCAGCATCTTCTGCACGGAAGCGACGCTGATTGGGTTGTACTGCCTGATGATGTATCTGCTGCTGGCGGGCGTGCCGAATCCGCACAACGTCAATGACAACACGTCGGGCGTGTGCGGGGTGCTGGCGCTGATGGAATCGTTCGCGGCGGAAAAGCCGGAGGAGATTGCGTTCGTGCTGTTCGACAACGAGGAGAAGGGGCTGCTCGGCGCATCGGGGCTGGCGAAAGCGCATAAGCAGGTGGCAAAAAAGACGCTTGTGCTGAACATGGACTGCATCGGCGTGGGGGAAGCCATGCTGATGCTTGTGCCGAAAGCGGCACGGGAGAAGTATCCGGCACTGGGCGAGACGGCGCGGAAAAGCAGCGGCATTCCGGTCGTCCTTGGCAACATGGAGAAGTGCAATTTCTCCTCCGACCAGAAGCACTTCAAGCTCGGCGTGGGTATCTGCGCCTGCCGCAAGAAAAAGCATGTAGGCTGGTACTGCAGCAAAATTCATACTAAACATGACACGACGTACGACGAAATTACCCTGCAGGGCGTGGCGGACACGGTGGAAGCCGTCCTCCGGCAGGTCGTCGGGAAGGAGCAAGCATGACCATACGCGAAGAAATCGACGCGCAGTTCCCCATCCGCAAAACGACGGCGCAGAAGCGGGCGTTCGAGAAGTGGGTGATGGCGAAGATGCGCGAAATGGGGTATCGCCCCTATGTGGACGGGATGAACCGAAAGGACAAGCTGCGCCACCGCAACATCGTCGCCGGCGACCCTCAAAATGCCGAACTGCTCATCAGCACCCACTACGATACGGCGGCGACCATCGGCGTGCCCGATTTGCGCATCCCCCGGAATTTCCCGGTGTATATCCTCGCGCAGGGCGCTGTGCTGCTGGGAATGCTGCTGATTTCCCTGCTGATTGGCACGGTGGTCGGGCTGGCGACGAAAAGCGGCGATTTACTGATTCTGACGTTCTTTTTCGCCTATCTGGCGCTGATGCTGCTGATGATGTTCGGCGCGGCGAACAAGCATAACGTCAATGACAACACATCCGGCATTGCCGCCCTGCTGGAGACGATGCAGCGCCTGTCCCCTGAAGCGCGCGAAAAGACGGCGTTCATCCTCTTTGACCATCAGGAGACGGGCAGCCGCGGCGCAAAGAGCTACGGCGCACAGCACGTCGAAGTGCAGACGATGAAGCTGCTTGTTGACCTCAACTGCGTTGGGGATGGCGACACGTTTGTCATCAGCGCCCCGAAAATGGCGCAGGATAAGCCGGAATACGCCGCCGTCCGCGAATCCCTCGAAGCGAACGCAATGGCATCCGGCGTGTCGACGCAGTTCTTCGGACGCGCGGGCGTGCAAGGCGCGGGCGATTATCGGCGGTTCGTGTGCGGGGTGGGTGTGTCGGCATACCACCACAGCGCGGGGGTGGGACTCATCACCGGGCGCATCCACACTTCCCGCGATACCGTCTGCCGGCAGGAAAATTTGGACTATCTCGCCAAAAGTCTCGCCGACGCGGCTCAAAAAATGAATGATTTGTAACAATTTGCCGAACAAGCGGCATTTTTCAGCGCTTTTGCTTTGCAATTTGTACCGGAATATGCTACAATAGTGAATAGAAAGGCTCCCTGTTGGCGAGACTGGAAGAGGAGGAAGCAGCATGCTGCCGAAAGTTTCCAAGGGATTCCGCGCCATTTTTGTCGTGGTGATGTGTGTGGTGTGCGTGGCGCTGTGTGTGCTGGCGGTTCGGCTGGCGCAGCAGGGCGAGCAGCTTCGCCTGACGCAATTGCAGCTGGATGCAAGTCTGGCGCGCTTGAAGCTCCAGCAGACGCAGCGCGCGCAAATCGACGTTGACCTGCCGGAAACGCTGGCGCAATTGCAGGCGGTGCAGCCCGAAGCGGATGCAGCGTCCGCGCGCGAGCAGGAACTCCGCGCCCAGCGCAAGGCGCTCCGCAGCGAGAATGCGGAATTAGCGGCGCAGGCGGAAACGCTCACGCAGCAGCTCGCTCTCCTTCGGACCCCGGACAGTGAGCTGATCGGAGAGGTGGAGACGCTGCAAAAGACGCTTTCATCCCTTCAGGCGCAGGTGGACGCCGCACGGCAGCTCCTTGGGCAGGCAGAGGAGTGAGCCTATTCCCCAATTCATTTGCGCTATCTGCTTGCGCATTCGCATTCGGGAATAGTATACCAGCCGCATTTATTCACAGCCTGAGATTCGACTGACAAAGCAAGGAGGAAGTTCCCATGTCCGAAAACAAGTCCCAGACACCGGCACAGAACACGCCGGAAAACAGCGAGAAGAAGAAAGTTTCCCTGTTTGCACTCATCGTCGTGCTGGTCGTGGCGGTCATCGTGATGGTCGCGCTGTTCGTGCGGTCGAATAACCTGTCCAGTCAGCTGGATGAGGTCAACGGTCAGCTGGCCGCCAGCAACACCGAACTCCAGCAGACCATTGCCGACAAGGAGACGGCGCAGGCGGAACTGACCACCGCGCAGAATGATCTCCGCGAGGCGCAGCTGGTGCTGGAAGAATCCACCGCAAAGGTGGCGGAGCTGGAAGCCCAGCTGGTTGTGCTGAACGACGAAAACGAAGCGAACAAGGCGCAGGTGGAAACGCTGACCGCTGAACTGGACACCGCAAAGGCGAATCAGGCGGCGGCGCAGGGCTACCTCGACAACGTGTCCGCCCAGCTGGACGAGCTGATGCAGAACCTCGGCTTGGCGCAGAGCGCGCTGAACGGCGAAGCGACTGCCGAGCCCGACGCGACGGAAGAACCCGCTGTCGAGCCCGCTGTGACGGAAGAACCCGCTGTCGAGCCCACCGCGACGGAAGAGCCCACCGTCGAGCCCGAAGCGACGGAAGAACCCGCCGTCGAACCCGAAGCGACGGAAGAACCCACCGCTGAGCCCGAAGCGACGGAAGAACCCGCTGTCGAGCCCGCTGTGACGGAAGAACCTGCTGCCGAGCCTGACGTGACGGAAGAACCCGCCGCCGAGCCCGAAGCAACGGAAGAACCCACCGCCGAACCGGAAGCGACGGAAGAACCCACCGCCGAACCGGACGTGACGGAAGAACCCACCGCCGAACCGGAAGCGACGGAAGAACCCACCGCCGAACCCGAAGCAACGGAAGAACCCGCTGCTGAAGGAAGAGTTCTTACCACCACCATCACGTCTATGCTGCCGGACGAATACACGCTTGATGTTGAACTGCATCTGGATGCGAACAATGTGGTGACGGAGTTGAAGCTGACGCTGGAAAATGAAATCGAAGGTCTGACGCAGGAAATGCTGGACGCCTTCGCGGAGCAGTTCGTCGGCAAGCAGCTGCCGGTTGTCCTGCACGCGGATGCGGATGAGACGACTGCGGAAGAGCAGATTGTCGAAGGCATGGAGAATCAGCTGGAGAACAGCCGCGGCATCGTTGAGATGCTGAACAAGCTGGCAGAGCAGTAATCCCCTGACACATCGCGCCGCCCCGCTGACTGAATATGGTTAAGCGGAGCGGCGTTTTTTGCACTTGTGTTCCTTTTCAATCAATGTTATAATAGAAGTGGACGTGTATGTCCGAGCAGATATATCAACGATCGACGACCAATGGAGGCTGCACATGAAAAAATGGTTTTGCGCGCTGGGCATGATGCTGGCGCTGCTGATGTCCGTCGCGCTGGCGGACGGCGTGAAAGTCACCTTTGCCGAGAAAAACGGGCAAATCAACGGCGGCTATGATTATACGCTGAAGCTGAACGTGTCGCCCGCAAGCGACAAAGACCTGACGGTTTCCCTGACCTGCGACGGCTTGGACGGCGCGTATTCCGTGGTCATCCCGGCAGGGCAGAAGAGTACCATGCTGACCGTTCCGACGCAGGTGGTGGAGGAGCGCGGCAAGGTCGTCTTTGAGCTGCAGAGCGGCGACGGCTACACCGGTGCAGGCAAGCACACGCTGACTATCCAGCGCCTGCCGAACGTGCAGTTCTATCTGGGCATCAACTTCGGCACGGTGGGCAAGAAGATGAGTGTCCGCATGACGGTGACGAATTCATCCACCATCGTCAAGGGCAACAACACCTTCCAGCTGCGCGATGACAAGGGTACAGTGCTGGCGGAAGCGAAGTGGTCGAATCCGAGCGGCGACATGAGCTTCTCCATCACCCCAACCGCTGATATGGAGGGATACACTCGCCTGAGCGTGTGGCTGGGCGACCGCTGTGTGGCGGATGGCGGTTACCTGACCGTCGTTGCGAAGGGACAGCGCGCCGTCAAGAACGTGGAGACGGAGCGGAAACTTGTCGGCATCGGCATGGACTGCGGTTTCGGCGGCAAGAACACCGATCAGGTGCTGGAAGTGCTGGCGAAGCACAACACGAATATCACCTTCTTCATGACGGGCTATTTCGTTCGCACGTTCCCGGAGGAATCCAAGCGCGTGCTGGCGGCGGGCAATGAAATCGGCGACCACACGAACACGCATCCGCAGCTGACGAAGGAACGGCCATACAGCATGATGCGCCAAATCGTTTTTCCGGCGGAGACCATGGCGGAAACGCTGGGTGTCTCGCCGCGCCTGATGCGCCCGCCGTACGGGGACGTGAACAGCAACGTCATCAGCGTTTCGCGCGCGGAAGGCATGGAGTGCGTGCTGTGGAACATGAGCACGAAGGACTCCATCGGCAAATATACGGTGGAGGAGTGCATCAAGAACGGTACGACGCGCGCCAAGCTCGCGCCCGGCAATATTTTGCTCTGCCATCTCGACGCGAATCACAGCTGGGAAATTCTTGATGCTGTCCTGACCTACTACGAGGAGCAGGGCTACACCGTTCTGCCGATTTCCGCGCTGATTTACGCTACGGGCGGCTCGCTGCCCCCGATGCCCTCCACCCGCGAGGCACTGCTCTACACCGACGACTACTGGCCGAACTGGCTGGCAGAACGCGGCATTGAGATTGAGACGAAGGAATAAGCAAGCAGGCTGTCCGAGAAAAACGGGCAGCCTGTTTTGCAAAAGGTGGAATGCCGATGCACATCACTGACTGGAAAGAGAATTTTATCTCGAAGATGATTACGCGCGGGCGCAATTACTGGCGTGCCGGGGCAGTGAAAGATCTGCACTGCACGCAGGAGAAAATCACTGCTGATGTAGAAGGCACGCGGCTGTATCGGGTTGAGATTACGCTGGCAGACGATGCCGTGGCAACTCTGTCCTGCACCTGCCCTTTTGCGAAAGAGGGCGCAAACTGCAAGCATATGGCGGCGGTTCTCTTTGCGGCGACCCATCTGCCGGAAGCGGAATTGCCCGCGCCGGAGTGGGAGAAGAAGCTGAACAGCCTGTCTGCTGAAACGCTTCGGGATTTTCTTCGCCCGCTGCTGAAAAAGGACGAAGCACTCCGAAATCGGCTGATGCTGTGCAAGGGAAATGCACCTGTCCGTGCGGATGAACGCCGCCTCAATTGGCAGCGCACCCTGACGCAGACGCTTCACGCCGCCGAACGCTATTCCGAAAACGAGTATGACGAATACGCGGAATATGACGAAGAAGAGGAATCACCTGTTCAGGAACTGCTGGAGCTGATGGATGCGGAACTGGCTGATTTGCTGACGCCGGAACATGTGATGCTAGCGTTTGAACTCGTTTGCGACACGGCAATGATGTTTGAATCCGCCGATGAAATTCTTGAACAGGAGGATATCGAAGACGCTTGCCGCGATGCATGGATGCGGATTCTTGCCATCGCAGCACCCGCCCAGCAGGCAGCAATGTACGAGTGGTTCGCCGCTGCCTTCCGGACGTGGAAGCCGATGCCGTATTTCACCGCGCCGCTGGCGTTCTTGTTTTCGTATCCGTGGGACGAAGCGATTCATCAGCGGAATCTTGCGCTGCTCGACGAGAAAATTGCCGAATGGAAGCCGAATGCGCAGGAACGCGGTGGAGGCGCGATGGTGAACCTGCTGAATCAGCGTGAAAAAACGATGCAGCAGCTGCACGCTTCGCAGGAGGACATCATCAGCTTCTGGCATTCGCATTGGGATGTGCCGTATGCGCATGACCGGACACTGAAAACGCTGATGGCGGCGGAAAAGTGGACGGAAGCCATCGAGCAGGTCAAGGCGGATTTGCAGATGTTCGCGGGGGAATATATGCCATGCAAGCAGCGCCGCGAACAGCTGATTTTACTCTATCAGCGCGCGAATCAGCCTGACCTTGCGCAGCGGGAGATTCGGCAGTACATTGAGCAGTACAATCAGTACAGCATGGAGCAGATTGATGCGCTTCG
>OLPW01003162.1_pt1 | contig 13326 bp, 8 predicted proteins | sample 1672161 | NCBI WGS metagenome assembly OLPW01 (sample SAMEA3136654, study PRJEB25190) | human gut metagenome
TCCAGGAGGTCAGGTTGCCGGCATTGTCATAATAATACTTGTACCGGCCCCGGGCCGTGCCGTCCGCCGCGTAGTCTGTGGCGTACTGCATCTGCCCCATCTTGTCATAGGCGAACTTCCAATAGGTGTTATCCAGGAGGTTAGTAATCTGGGTGACGTTGCCCACCTCGTTATAGGCATACTGAAACCCGGACAGCTTCGTGCTGCTTCCCTTGGCCGTGGTGTAGAAGGTCTCCGGAAGCGTGGTTGTGGTGCAGTCATTGGTTCCGGCCAGGTAGGTCTGGTGCTCCGTCAGAATGCCGCCTACATCCCGTTCCTTCAGCCGGGACAGGCTGTCATACCGGTAGTAGATCCACTCGTTGGAGAACAGGGCCATGCTGGTCAGGGCGCCGTCTGAAATGGAGTCGGTGGTGCTGGTATTATAATAGAAGGTTTCCGTGGCGCTGTCAACCACGCCGGGGATGGAATAATTGATACTTTTCAGACGGCTCTCATTGTCATAGCCGTAGGCAGCCCGCAGGTCTGCCGCGCCGCCCGTCTGATTCGTACCAATGAGCCGGCCAATGGCGTCATAATTATAGCGGTAGGCCACGCCTGCTGCCGTATCCTCCATTTTGTGCAGCTGTCCGTCTCCGGCATAGAAATAATTGTAGCTGTCTCCGCTGGAGGTGGTGGTACTGGTGGTACGGTTCAGACTGTCATACTGGAAGCTGGTCGAATCCCCGTTGCCGTAGGTCTGGGTTTTCAACTGTCCGTTCTTATCGCCATAGGTGTATGTGGCCAGCGTGCGGCTTCCTACCTTGAGGGTCTTCATATTGCCAAAGCTGTCATAGGTAAAGTTGTAGCTTTGGGTTGTGCTTCCGGTGGTCCTGGCCAGGGTCTTCAGCATGCCGTTGGTATACTGATAAGATACGGAGCCCAGGGTGCTGCCGGACTTGGAGACGCTGGAGGAAGTGGGCCGGCCCGCGACGTCGTAGCTTGTGGCTACGGTGAGCCCCTGGGGATCCACTACGCTGGAGGCCAGGCCATACATTTTGTTGGCGTTGTCGGCGTAGTTGTAGGTGGTGGTATACTGCCCCCGCTGCTTGACCGTGCTCAGCTGGTTGTTGCTGTTGGTATAGGTGTTGGTGGTGACGATTTTATCGGTACCGCTCTTGGGGGTGATGGTGGCAGTCAGGGCGTTGCCGCTGAGGTCGTAAGTCATCGTCTCTGTGACAATCCCGTTGGTGGCGGACTTCAGGTTGTGATTGCTGTCGTAGTCATAGGTGAAGGTGCCGTCGCCGCCGGTCTTCAGGCTTTTCAGGTTGCCGCCGGAATAGGTACTCGTCTCCTCGCTGCTGCCGGAGGATTTCACCGAGACCAAGTTACCGTCCTTGTCATACTTCATGGTCTGGGCGGCTTCCTCGGTGAGGGACAGGTTGTCAAAGTATGCGGTGTTTCCATTGCGCTCATAGGCGCAGATCACCCGGATCGTTTTGACCACGGTAGTTTCTTTCTTGGGTACAATGGCGGTGGACACATACTGCCAGTCTGTAATATCCGGGTTAAAGGGGACGTAATGGTATTCCGTTGTATTGTCGGAATAGGTGATGATAGCCCGGAGGCCAAACTGCTTGTACTTGTCCTTGGCCGCCGCGTCATCGCCGGTGGCCGTCTGCTTGTTGTCCGGCACCGCGTTGGCCTTGGCCCAGCCGGACATGACGAAGGTCTTTCCGGCCTTGCTGATGGGCACGTCCTGGTACGCGCAGCTCTCGGTGTAAGCGTCGCCGCCGACCCGGATGGAATAGGCGTATTGGTCTGTGGAGAACAGGCCGGTGCCCTTCTGATAGTTGGCCAAAGCTCCCATGGTCCAGCCGTGACCCCAGTGCTGCAGGCTGCCGTTTTCCAGCAGATTTAGATTGGACGGCGTCTCAGCGCGCTCCAGCTGGAAGTCGTCCACGTAGATGTCTCCGCCAATGCAGTGGGTATAGACGCAGACGGTGTAGGCTTTCTTCTCAGGCGGGGTAAAGGGCAGACTGAGCCGTACCCACCCGCCGTCAATTGCGCTGTTCGTGGCGTAGTTCAGGCACTCGCCGGTGGCGATCACTGTGTTTCCGTCCATGACTTGGAGGTAGACGCCCCGGCCCAGGAAGGAGGTGCATTTTGAGGTGTTGACATAGGCGGAAAGGGTGTATGTAACGTCTGCGGCCAACGTGTTGGTCGTCTGCCTGGCACCGGTAGTGCCTGTGGTCTTATCCGCCACCTTGGCGTGGAAAGCTTTGGTACCTGTGCGGACGGTGGACGACTGAATCTCTGCGGTAGCGCCGCCGCTTGTGGGCAGCTCCCAGGCAGGATTGGACAGCTCAAAGCCGTGGTTACGCAGGTCATTCATGGCCGCCACACCAATGGTAGACGTCCGGAGTGTGCGGTTATTGGCCTTATCCGTAGAGCCTACCCCGGAATGGACTGCGTTGGAGGCGCCCCAGATCCGGTTGGAGGTATCTGTGGTGTAGGCATTGGCACTGCGTCCGGCGTAGTCAAAGGTATAGTAGGTCAGGATATCGTTATCGCTTCTTGAACGGTCGCTTCCATAGTCCCGGTACAGCGTCTGTCCATTTTCCAGATGCCCAACTTCCACAATAGCCCCCGGCTTGGCAGCGGTGGAAGCGCTGGTAATTTCGTAATAGGAGCTGATCTTGCCGGCGCTGTATGTGAAAGCCACGCCGTATTTGGCTTCCGCGTCATAGGCGTAGGACATCCGCGTGCTGGCAGCGCCATACTGCGCCAGAACTGTGCTGCCCCGGCTAATTTTGGTTAGCTTGCCGCTGGAATATGTAAAGTTGTATACATTACCTGCAGCGTCCGTAATGCTGGACAGCCAATTACTGCTGTTATAGGCGAAGGTAGCCACCGTAATGGCGCTGCCGCCCGTGTTTTTCTGGACAATCTTGCTGATCCGGTCGCCAGATGCGTTGGGGTAGCCATTACTGGCGGAGGTTCCGTCGCTATGCGTATAATGAATCTGAATTTCGTTGCCATTGGCGTCGTTGATGAGGGTCAGGTGGCCGTTGACAAAGTACATCTCGTTGTCCTTGTCGTCGCTAATCATATAGCATCCAGTGCGGTACTCGTTGATTTTCAGCCCCATGCCGTCTTCATCATAATAGTAGTTGGCGTCTTTGCTGGAATCTTTGGCGAAATAATGGATCGTACCGTCGCCATCGGTATATTTCATATAGGTGGATTTGTTGTTGGCATTGCTATCATTTTGCAGCTCTATCTTTTCCACTCTCTGCATGACACTGAGGTTGACTCCGGCACCTACATGCATGCCCAGGCCAAGCCAGCTGCCGGCGTCATAGTTCTCCTCGCCGTACCGCATGGCATAGCTGCTGTTGTAGACCAAGTCCAGGGAGACCGGGTTTACCGTGGAAGCATAAGACACCAGGTTTTTACACAGGGTCAGCTGACCGCTGAAGTCTCCAATGTATGCCGTACCGGCATTGCCAACTCCCATGGTCTGATAGGTATAGTAGTCCTCGATGCCGTTGGTGCTCCGGTAGGAAGCCACAAAGTACACCTTGCTGTTGTAGGAGAACCAGGTGCGGTTCTTGGAATTGGAATCGGCGTTGGAGGTCATCACCAGGCCGTAATTGCTCCCACCATCGTACCACTTTTTCGCGGCGGGTGTAACATCCCAGAGCAGAATGTCGTTGACGGTGGAATAGCTGGAATTCACATAGTCCAGCGTGGGCCCGTGCGCAGGGCGGTTGGCCCAGGTCAGGCTGCTGTTCAGGGTGGCGCTCTGGGTAATCTCGCTCATATACAGCACCATTGAGCCACTGGTGCTGTTACCGGAGCGGAAGTCGTTTTGATAGAAACCGGCCTGCGCCCGTACCAAGGTATGGCCGGCAGGCACTTTGGGCAGGTCTGTCAACTTGTAGTAAATTTCCATCCTCCCATGATCCGGATGGTAGCCGCAGGCCAGATTGGTGGTGGCGCTGACGGAATCATTCTCCTCCGTGCAAACCGTTCCCACAAAGTTCTTGGAGGTCGTCTCATCCACAAGGGTGGGATCAATGCACACCGGGAAAGCCCGTTCGGGACTTTCGATCCATGCGTCATCCGCTGTGACCGTAAGAACCCAGGTTCCATCCTCCTGCTGGCTGAGCTGATAGGCAACAGCCTCGGAGTATGCGCCATCCGCGTCGGTCATGTAGGGGGCCGGAATGCAATAGCGAAGGTTCTCATTGGCGTCCAAAAGCAGGATCGAACCATCTTCCTGCAGAACCGGCGTAAGGTTCAGAAGGCCCAACCGGAAAGCAAAGGTATAGCCGGACAGCGGCTCTTTGACGATAATGGATTCCTTCACATCGTAGCTATACAGCTCATATTGCAGGTCCACACCGGGGAATACGTTCTCATAGAGAACTTGCGTACGCAAACGGGAGGGTGTGATCTGCTGGGTGAGAGAAAGCTCTTCATCGCCGGCATCTTCCTGGAACAGGTTCTGCACCGCAGCAAACAGCGCGGAAAAACCGGTGGGAGACGCTTCTTTCCGATCCGGGTAGGAAATCTGCGCGGTGGCAGACCGGTTGTAAGGCTCCACGGCGCCTTCCGGAACCGGTTCAGACGCTTCCATGGGAATCGTTTCCGGGGTGGTTTCCGGCTCTGTTTCCGGGACAGTTTCCGGTTCCGTTTCGGGAAGCGTCTCAGGCTCTGTTTCAGGGGACGTCTCCACAATGGGCTCCGAATTCTGAGCTTCCTCCGGCTGTGCTTCTTCCTCCGGCTCGGAAACAGAATCCTCTTGGGCAGCAGCTGCGGGCAGCGTGGAAGCCTCGGCCTGTGCAGCCTCTAAGGTCTCTTCCGTTGATTCGGTCATTCCTTCTGTGCTTTCTGTCACAGGTTCGGTCTCCGGCATCGTCTCTTCCGGTTCCGTAACCGGCAGCGTTTCTGTGGGAGCCTCTGGCTCTGTCGTGGGCTCAGTAGCTTCTTCTGTACCGGTTTCTTCCGGCACAGTCTCAGCCTCGTCCAGCTCGTCCGTTTCCATCCAGCCATCCAGCAGAGACATCTGCACCCCGGATTGTCCCCGCTGTGCTGAGAATAGGAAACCAGTTGCCAGATTGCCAGCGAAAGTTTTCGCATCATCGCCATTCACAGCCGTATACTGCTGCGGGATTTGCATGGGCTGCGCTGCAGATGTACTTGCCGCAGATGTGCCGGCGCTTTGCGGGATCAACGTGTTGTCAATATCTGCCCAGGTTTCTTCGTCCAGGGCATAGTGCACCGGAACGCCGTAATCCACGGCAATAAAGCTGCCGTCCTCCATACGGAAGTGCTTTTCCCGTTCGTCCCGGTATTCGGTTACTTCACCAATGACATTGCCACTGGGTTCGCCTGCCGCAACTTCCTGGGCGGTGGGCGTCTCTGCCTCATTTGCTCCGGCTTCCAGAGCCAATGCACCGGTGGGGAACAGCTCAAACACCAAAACCAGGGCCAGAAGAATGGAAAGAATGCGGAACGCGTATCGCTGTTTCATTGTGTTTCCCTCTTTCTTTATTTGAGAATCGTCCACTCAGAATGCCCCTATAGTTTCATTTAACATCTGTAACACTGCAGAATCCGCGTCTCCTTTCTCGCAGCAGATTTCTGAGCTTCCTGTATACTTATGTCATTTACCCCCCTGATTTTGGACAGTCGTTTTGCACAAATTTTTCGTAAATTTTTGTGCATCATGCTAAAATCTCTTCTTGTGCAGCACATATCCCCAAAAAACGGAACTTTTTAACGTAAAATCCCCACATGAATCTGCTGCAAAATGCGCGATTTTGCAACTGATTCATGTGGGGTTATGTGTTGGAGTGTACTGGGAGACGCATTCGGGCAACGTGGATCCGCTGCACGATGCACAAACGTACTAAGCGTGAGATTTGATGGAGTTGGTGGTAATCACTCTGGAATCAGAGCCCTGGGAATTTTTTCCCATTACGGTAACCTTGGCGTAATATTCCGTGCCAGGTTCGCAAATTATAGGATACGAACCAGCATGTATCATATTTGTGTTTACAATCAAGCCGTTCGCTGTTGTGCCGTAAATGGTCTTAACTCGGGTGCCGGTACTGGTATAGATCTCAATCTTGGAAACGCCGATCTGGGTTACGCCGGGCTTGCTGGAATTCACATAGTAGTTGACCACGATTCCGCCGGAAGCGCTGCCCTGGGCAAGAGTAGCGCCATAACCGCTTAGGTAATCGCTAGCCCTGGCCTCCGCTGCCGACACGGTTGCACTGAGAGAGGCAAGGGTTAATACGACTGCCAAAAGAAGTGCTACAGTTTTTTTCATTTCAGTTTCCTCCGTAAAGTGAATTCAAAATTTGCTGCATATCGTGAACGGTCATGTCACCGACTATGCTGATGCTGTATTGGCCATCTGACCACATCGCTGTCACGGTACAGTTATTAGAAAACAAATAGAATGTGCGACCGCTAACATGGTATTCCTCCACATCCTCTGCGTCTTTTTCATATTGATCAAATTCCTGAGCGTTTTGGGATAGCCGTTGAACGATGGTGAGCGACACTGCTGACTCATCTGAGTCCATGATGATACAGGCAAACAATCTAAAATCCGTGTTTTCTGTAGTAGAAATGCTTTCGATTTCGTAATGCTCTGGAATACCGGTGGGCGCCAGAGACTTGGGAATACCGAGCAATCCTATTGATTCCTGCAGATGCATAACCGGGCTGCTTTCTTCTGTGTAGCTGTTGGTAGATTCAAAATGAAAGGTGTCTTCTGTCCATCTGGCAATCGCCCCCAAGATATCAATCCCAGAAGCCTGCACCACAAACATGGACAAAATCACAGCCGCTAAAACAGCAGCTGTAGACGCAAGGTATCGGAAGAATTTGCGCTTGTAGCTAACCCTGTGAGGTGCGCCCCCCTGTACGGTTTCTTCTGCTGGAGGTGTACAGCAGACACTGGCTGCCGGAAAATGCGCATACTCCGTCTGAAAGTCTACCCAAGCTTTGCTTGGATCCGGTAAACGTCCAGACGGATTTTCCTGCTCTTTTCGCAGAAGGACTTTTTCTACCGCGTCATAAAAATCTTCATCGGCGCCATCGTCCGGTAAGTGGGAGCCAGAATACAAGAGCTTTTCCAGTTCCGGGACGCTTAATTTCCACAGTTCAATGCCAGCGTAATTCGCCTTCTTATTTTCATCGGCCACGAAATCACCTCCCGTGCATTCAGGAATCAATGAATAACTGCATCGCTACAAAATCGGGGTGTCTACCTTACTCCCATCCTGCACGTCGCCGGACGAGTCGATCCCATAATGCTTTTGCAGTTTCTGCTTTATACGCTCTACCCGTTTATAACACCCCCAAACAGAAATATGCTGGGATTCTGCAACAGCACGGTAGGATTCGCCATTCAAAAAAATTCTCCGCAGCATTTCCACGTCTTCTGGCTTCAGAACATCCGAAAAGGGAGAACCTTCTGATGCCGGTATGATGTAAGCGTCCTCTGTTACCCCCGAATGCTCTTCAATTGAAAGCAGTAGCATCGCATAGCGTTTCCGTTCACGAAGGATACCCATACATGCATAGTATGTTGCCCGTTTCAGCCATCCCAAAGGGTTTGCACTCTTTTGAAGTGCCTCAATATTTGCGCAGGCCGTACAAAAGGCAATCTGGGCAGCTTCTTCCGCACAACCCCAGTCACCTACATAACGGTAAGCATGAACCATCATAGGGTGAAAATACGCCCGGAAATAACCTTCTAGCACCTCAGCTTGCTCTGAATTCATTCGGCCACCTCGCTTTCGGGTGCTATGAATTAGGACGTTGTGATAACTTCTCAAACTCCTCAACGCAGGTACGGACAATCGTTTCGATGCTTGTTTGTACCTGATCCGGCTGTTCTGCTAGGAGACGAACTACGTTCTCTGTTTGAGAGGATATGGCTTCATCAAAGAGCAAGGCGTCCGTACTGACACGAAGCGTCTGCGCAATTTCCCGCAGCAGAGTTAAGCTCATCATGCGCCTGCCGCTTTCAATGTGGGAAATATGGTTCTGTTCCACGCCAACAAGCTCTGCCAGCTCGCTTTGTGTAAAGCCACGCTGTGTTCTGATATGGTGCAGCCTCTCGCCGCAAAGCGTCATAAGCGCCTCTTTTGTCATGAGAACACCCCCTTTCTTTGACATAATTATAGTGCCAAACAGTCATTGCTTATACGGCCTATTCGCCATTATTTATATGTCTTGTTGGAGGGCAAACTTGACTAATCAAAAAAGTCGTAACAGTTTGCCGGAAAATGTCCAAAACAACACACAAAAAAACATACACATATAGTGAAAGCCGCTGGTGTGTTTGGAATGGGCTGCGGAAGCCTTCCCGGGAGTGTCTGCCTTAAAAATATAAAGGGAGTCCTGTAATCGTTCTTAAAAAATAAGCTTTCACGCAAGGCACTTATCCATTCCGCAGCTGCCTACGGGATCGCGGTATTCTCTTGTCTTACGCTACAGATTGTCTTATTTCAGGCTGGATACGGGGCCCACATATCTTTGGATTCCGCATCCGGGGACCTCCAATCTTTTCAACGCAAAAGATGAAAAGATTGGAGGAAGCAATATGGGGCATTGTCCCAGGAAAGTGTTCATCAAAGAAAACGGTACATACGTCGCTCTGTCCTATGAGGCTTTTTGCAAGCGCCGGCAGCAAGACCCCGGGGACTGGGAGCGGCTTTTTCTTCCCATTCAGGGCTGCCTGCTGGAGACAGACCGGGAAACCTACCGCGCGTTTTACCGGGATCAGGAACGGGCGCGATACCTGGCGGGGGTGGAACGGGAGCTTGGCGTTCTGTCCCTGGAGGAGATTGACCTGGATCAGGAAGTGGTTCACAATCCGTTTCATGACCCCGAAGCGGAGCTGGAGGAAGCGGTATTGTCCCGGCAGATGGCAGCGCAGTTGCGGGAGGCTGTTTCCCAACTGCGGCCCGCCGAGAGAACGCTGCTGTTCCAGCTTTACTGTGAAAACCGCACAGAACGGGAACTGGCGGAGCGGTATGGCGTCTGCCGCAACGCGATCCACAAGAGAAAGGTTCGTATTTTGAAAAAGTTGAAAAATTTTCTGCATGGGTAGGGGTGTGCAGCAGCCCGGATTTTTCCTTTGGCCTGAATGAGGGGGCAGAACCTGTCCCCATCTTAGCTGTCTGGAGGATGAAATCCATGTACCAAACTGTTGTTACCCACACCGCCATGAACCCGCTTACCGTGTCCCTGCCCCAGACCCAACTGTGCACTGTGCCGGATCTGACGATCCTGTTCACCGTGGGCGGTTTCCTGCTTCTGCTGGTGGGGCTGGGATGCTTGAGCTTTGCCAGGAGGAAACGGCGGGGGCCGGCTGTGGCGTTCTGCTGCCTGCTGCCGGTGCTCACCGGCCTGGTTTTGGCTTCCATTCCGGCCCTGACCGCCTGGTTCAGCCGCAGGGAGCAAAAGGCGGCGGCCAACGCCTATTTGACATACGCCGCTGCCATGGATGAGGCCGCTGTGGAGCAGGCGTATCATAACGCGGCGGCCTGCAATCTGGCTCTGGCGGAGGGCCGCGAGGTGGAATGCCCCGCTTTGCCGGAGGCGGACGCCGTGATTGCGGTGCTGGAGCTTCCTTCCATTGGACAGACCCTGCCGGTTTTCTTTGGGGTGGAAGCGGACGTCCTTCGGCACGGCGCGGGCCTGCTGCCCGGCAGCTCCCTGCCCATAGGAGGAGCCGGAACCCATGCGGTTTTCATTGGCCGCACAGGGCTCCTGCGAGCAGAGCTGTTCTCAGATCTGAACGCCCTCCGGGAAGGAGATTGTTTCTATATCCATATTTTGGGCCGCACCCTGACCTATCAGGTCGATTTGGTCCAAACCGCTGGGACATCGGAGATTTCTTTCCCAATGATTCCGGGAGTAGACCAAGTCACCCTGGTCACATCCTATACGGACGGCGCCTATTTTGCGGTTCACAGCGTCAGTGTAAATACGCCATAGCATGCCACCGGGGTACGGCGAGGTCTCCACCGGCAATACGCCGTGCCCCTTTGTATGCCAGGGACAGCCAATGCTCATTCCCAGACCTCAGCGTTGGTTGCCGCTCGCCTCCGCTTCTGAAATTTGGTCATTCATGTTTCAGAAGAATGGAGGTCTGCGTTATGACAGAAAAAAAGCGCTGCTACATTCGTGTTGGATGCAATTTGGTAGAGGTTTCCAAAGAAATCTATACCACCTATCACCAGTTGAAGCGCCGGGAGCGGTATCTGGAGGAACGAGACCGGGATTGCGGCGTGTTTTCCTACCACGCCCTGGATACAGGAGAACTTGTGGGAGAAGAGCTGCTTTCCGATCCGCAAGCGCCCACGGTGGAGGAAACAGCCATTGCCGCGATCCTGCAGAGGCAGCTGCGCCGTTGCCTCTCTCTGCTTCCCAAGCCGGAGCAGGAGCTGCTCCACGCCCTCTATTTTGAGGAGCTTACGGAGGGGCAGTACGCCCAACGCCGGGGGATTTCCCAGGCAAGCGTCAGTAAGCAGCGGATGAAGGTGCTGCGGAAGCTGCGCCGCATGATGAAAATCGAGTCTGAGTCTTGATTTTCGGCCCTCTGAGAAGCCGGTATGGCTCTTCTCAGAGGGCTTTTTTCAGAATCGCATATATTTACAAAAAATTCACAAAATTTTGGTTTTAAGACCCCCCGGAAAATCGGCTTAAGGGTGAGAGGCTTTTTCCCCGCCCCTCGCGAACCTTGCCAATTGCATATTCGGAATCTGAAATACGTTCGCCGGTGTGCCAGGAGAAAACTGGCAAGCGACAAGGGAAGACACGCCAGGACCGTCTGGATTTTAACGGACGCGAGCGATCCTGTCTGTCCCCAAAGCAGCTTTGGCAGGCTGTTTTGCCATAACAGCACCGGCATTGATACTCCTGTCCAGCCACAGACACAAGCAATGGGGGCAGCTCGGAGAGATCCTCGGAGGGGTGCAAGTCCCGTGACGCGCGGCCAAGCGCGGTTTCAGTGTTCCGCCCCGGTTCCGGGGATGACGGTGTCAAATACGGAACCAGTATAAACAAATCGAAATCTAAGCTATCAAATTTCAGAAGCGGGCCGTTCCGCGCTCTTTTGCGGACAGCCTGTATTTTGCCGGCGCTCCGTGTCAGGATCGCCGGCATTACATAAAGCGGAAGGCAATCATCCTTCGGGGTGTGGAAATAGATCATATTGTGGAAAGGAACGAACACGAATGCATTGTAAAACAAAACGCTTATTTTGCTGTCTGCTTGTGTTTCTTTTTCTGATGGGACTGCCGCCGTCGGCGCTGGCGGCGGGAATGATACCGGCAGAAACACTGCCCGCGCAAATCCCAGGGGAAGCAGCCCAACCGATGGCAGAGGAAAACTACATTTGGTTCCAAGGCTATGTGTACCGGGCAGAGGAGGACGCGCCCAATTTCCAGAAAACCTATACTTTGACGGACGGAACCCATACCGCAAGCGTTCATCACCTGTACGTGATGCGGTTAAGGGTAAACGGGAGCTGGCAGGTTGCTTATTGCATAGAGCCGGACACCGGGGTTTACCCAGGCATCGATTACGGGGACGGTTCGGATGTTGGGGTATCCGGGGATTGGAAGGTTCATCTTACGCGGAATCAGCAGCAGGCCATAGGACTTGTTATGCTCTACAGCGCGCTGCACCATCCGGACACGTTATCTTCTGTAGAGAGCGTGGAATGGGAGGCGGCTACCCAGATCATGATCTGGGAGATCGTCACAGGTATGCGAAGCAGCGCCGCTCCCTACGCCTGCATGGACACCGGCCTCATTGACCAATTTACCGGCAGCGTCCGGTACAGTGACGGGGAAGATTACACCCTCAGTGCCATCCGGGCCAAATACGACATTCTCAGCGGAGAACTGGCAGTCCACAGCGTGATCCCCAGCTTTACCGGCAGCAGCACTGCCACAGCCCCGGTTCACACCATGCGTCAAACAGCCGGAGGCTATTCCCTGACCCTTACGGATGCCAACGGTGTGTTGGAGCACTATCCGTTTGCTTCCCAGGCTGGCGTTACACTGACCCAGAGCGGCAATACGCTGACCGCCGAAGCCGCCTCCGGAGCCTGGCAAGAACTGACCTTTACGGCCTCCCGGAAGACGCCCCAGCCGGACAGCGCCTCCTGCTTTTTCCGGCTGTTTTACCTGGACGAAAACAATCAGACCCTGGCGTCTCCGCCGGGCAGGGCCAATATACCCACGGAACCGGTTCGGGCCTATTTCAAAATCGCGGCGGCAGAACAGCCCGGCACGGCGGCCATTCAAAAAACCGCGGGCAGCGGAAGCGTGGAGGGCTATTGCTTTAAAGTCTGGCAGGCAAACGGCAATAAAACCTGGTATGGCAAGTCCGACGCAAGCGGCAGGGTTTACCGCACGGACAGCGGTTATAACCAGGCCGGGACGAAAAGCTATACCTTTTCCGGGCTTTTGGACGGAGAATTCTCTTTCCGGGAGGCGATTTCCCGAAGCAGCCGCCAGGACAGCCATCCCGTGTCTTGGCGGTTTGTAGTTACGGACAAGAATGGCAAGGTTACGGTGGATAAGACCCTGGAGGAAAGCCAGCTTATCCGGGATGGGGCGGATTTTCTCACCCCCCGTGTAACGCTTACCGGCCTCACTGGCGGCGGTAAACTCACCATGACCATTCACAACGCCCCAAACACGGCCCCACTGGAAATCCTCAAAACCTCAGACGACGGGAAGGTTTCCGGTATCTCTTTCCTAGTGGAGCATTTTATTTCCGGCAGCGGATACCAGCTGCTGGGAACGTACACCACAGACGGCAGCGGCAAAATTTCCATCCCAGGCCTTTCTGTTGGAACAACGCTGCGGGTGACGGAAACCGTCCCCCAGAACTACACGGCGGAGAAGAAAACGCAGATTATTACCATTCAAGAAGGAACCAACACCATGACCTTTGTGAATCACTACATGCTGGCGGATCTGGAAATTCTCAAAACCTCTCCGGACGGGAAGGTGGACGGAATCACCTTTACTGTCACGGATTCCAGGGGGAATGTAGTGGGCTCCGGGGTAACGGACAGGGATGGGCGGCTGATAGTGCCGGGGTTGACCAAGGGAGTGGCGTATACGGTAGAGGAAACCGTGCCGGAAGGGTATGTCTGCGACAATCCCAGGCAGACCGTTATCATCTGTGCGGGGACCAATACCGTCACCTTTGAGAATCGGCCCATTTACGGCAATCTTGAGCTGACAAAGATCGATGAATCTAACCCGGAAATAAAGCTGTCCGGGGCAGAGT
>OLPW01003184.1_pt1 | contig 13218 bp, 9 predicted proteins | sample 1672161 | NCBI WGS metagenome assembly OLPW01 (sample SAMEA3136654, study PRJEB25190) | human gut metagenome
TGGACATACTTCTGGTGCTCTGGCGGCATATGCGCCTGGATCGTGCTGTATTGGTTAAACCGTCCGTACAGCCTGGGATGGGAACAGATTCGGTTTCCACCGTAGAAAACCTCTACCGTGGATCTGGTGAGCCGGACATCTACTTTCTGCTTGATGTACTCAAAGGGAACAGAATAGTTCATGCGCTCCACGGAAATGTGGTAATTTGGTCCCACCGTTGCCACTTTCCAGATGGCCAATTCAAAAGGTCTGGGCGGCAGAGGGCGCAGGAAGGGCCTCTCTTCTGCAAAGCTGCTGGCCCGGCTGCCTTCCCGCTTCTGGAAAGGTTTATGGTTGAACGCCTCCAGACGGTCCCAAATCGCCTCGTTCAGTTCCAATAGGGACAAAAACTGGCGGTTCCGCAGAGCGGCCAGTATGAAGGTAGAGATGATACCGACAGTACCCTCAACAGCAGCTTTATCCTTGGGAGCGCGGACTCTGGCAGGCAGAATTGCCGTGCCATAATGCTCTGCCAGCTCCTGGTACGATTTGTTGAGAACGACCTCATCCTTCCCATGCTTTTGCACGCCGGTTTTCAGGTTGTCGCACTGGATGGTCCGGGTGACACCGCCGAAGTATTTGTAGGCATTCACATGGGCAGTGGTCCATGACTCCTGGTTCATGGAGAAAAAGGCTTCTACATAGTTGTAGCCGCTGTACGGCAGGGTTGCCACGAACACATAGGCCGGGATAATTTCACCGGTGTCTGTGTCAATAACAGCGGCAGTATCGCCGGCCCAGTCCACCTGCATAACCTCACCGGGTTTGTGGTTCAGGTGCATGGTAGCGTTGACCTTTGCCAGATAGTCGGCATAGTACTTGTTGAACTGGGTTGATTGGTATGGAATCTCGCCCGCCGCCCGGCACTGGTCGCAGTATTCCAGCCACAGCAGGTTCAGCGTAACACCGCTGCGCTGGAGCTCCTTGTGGACAGAGGCGTAGTCCGGCATCTTGTAGACAGGCTTTGAGGTGCTGGACGGAAACAGATGCTCTGAGAGCTGCTTACAAAATCGTTTCGGTCCCGGTTTCAGAGAGCGAGTAGGAATGATTTCCTCAAGCCTGCAACAGTATAAATAGCAAAAGCCCGCGGCGATTTGCCGCGGGCTTTCTTATTTTCAGTTCACTGCTTCTCTTCCTCTGCGATCGCTTCCACCGCAATATGCAGCGCTTTGACCATCATTTCCATACCCATGCTCGGCGCGCTGCCGTCCTTGGTCTGCTCGGGCAGGTAAGGGACGTGGACAAAGCCGCAGCGCGGGGCTGGATTGCTCCGCTCGCTCTCGTGCAGGGCGCAGTAGAGGAGGTTGTTGCACACGAACGTGCCCGCGGAGTACGAGAGCTGAGCGGGAATCCCCTGCTCACGCAGGGCGTCGACGATCTCCCGCGTCGGGATCGTCGCAAAATAGGCGTCCGGACCTCCGGCCACGACCGGCTCGTCCGTCGGCTGCTTACCCGCGTTGTCGGCAATACGCGCGTCGCGCAGGTTGATGGCCACGCGCTCGACGCGTATGCAATTTGCGCCGCCGTACTGGCCGACGCAGAGCACCGCGTCGGGACGCAGCTCCGTCAAAAGCTTGTGCAGCGCAGCACCGGAGGCGTCAAACTCCGTCGGAATTTCATGCTTGATGAGCTCTGCTCCCCCGATGCGGTTGGGAAGCCGGCGTACCGCCTCCCACGAGGGGTTGATCTGCTCCCCGCCGAACGGCGTGAAGCCTGTGACAAGTATCTTCATTTGACAGTTTCCTCCCCGATCATCAGGTGGATGATCTCGTTGTCGGTCTCGCGCATGCCGTCGCGCGCGATGCTGCTGACGGCGCGGATGGTGTTCTCCACGCCCTTGACGACGATGCCGTCACCGCCGTAGAACTGGCTGTCGTGCCGGTACATCTGCATGCCGAGCAGCCCCGCCTCGACCGCCGAGGCGATCTTCGCCGCGCAGCTCGCCTTCGCCCCGTCGCAGAGCATGCCGGAGTTGATGGCGAGCGCGTTGACGACCGTGTGGGCGATCTCATCATAGCGCCCACCGTAAAGGTAGCACACACCCGCGCCGGCACCAGCGCCCGCGCTGGTCGCGCCGCAGTAAGCGGAGAGGCTGCCGATGCCCGTTTTCAGATGGATGGTGACAAGATTCGACACGACGAGCGCGCGGTAAAGCTGCTCCTCGCTCGCTTTCAGCTCGCGCGCGTAGACAATGACGGGCAGCGAGGCCGTCATGCCCTGATTGCCGCTGCCAGAGTTGATGACGACAGGCTTTTCGCAGCCGTTCATGCGCGCGTCCGAGCCCGCGGCAGCCCAGGCCTTGGCGCGGTTCTGCACGCTGTCGCCATAGGAATCGAGCAGGATTTTTCCGATGGCCGCGCCGTACTGCCCCGTCAATCCTGCCTCAGCGATGGCCGTGTTATATTCGATCTGGCGCGCGATGGGCGCGCGGACGTCGTCTAAATCGACCTCGTCGGCAAAGGCGATAATGTCCTCGACCGTCAGGCTCCTGCGGCTCTCGGGCGGCTGGGCCGCCTCCTCGGAAAAGGGCTTGTTGAGCAGCACTTCGCCGTTTTTCTCGATGCGCACGACGTTTGTGTGGCTGCCGACGATCTGGACGAAGGCCGTGTCCCCGCCTGCGAAAACACGCACCTGAATGTCGAATGGGCAGCGCAGCGGCGATTTGCTCACCGTGATCTCCGCCGCGGAAAGGTACTCGTCCAGCAGCGGCAGCTGGTCCTCCGTCACATTCGCCAGCACCTCTAACTGCGCGCCGGCGTCGCCGACGCGTACACCCGCCGCGACCGCGACGGGAAGGCCCTTTCGCCCGCCGGTGTGCGGCACGATGACGCTCTTGACGTTTTTGATGATATTGCCGCTCACGGTCAGCTCGATGCGCTCGGGAAGTGTCCCGAGCGTTTGGCGCGCAAGCGCACCCGCGTAGGCGACGGCGATGGGCTCAGTGCAGCCCATCGCGGGTACAAGCTCCTCATGCAAAATCTGAACGTAGGTCTCATACAGCGCAGTATTCATTTTTGCTCTCCCATCTCTCATTGCGGGCGTGCGGTCTCTCCTCCGCTCGTTACCCGCTTCTCTCTCCGCTCATTGTATCGGAAATGCGGTTACAATGCAATGGACTTTCCACGTTTCACGCACAAAAAGGCGATATCCGGTCGGATACCGCCTTTTTGATGCTATTCCGCTCTTACAAACCGTAAATTTCGCCGTACTTTTCCTCAAGGTACTGCGTGTAGACCGTCGGGTCAAACTTTTCGCCAAGCGCCTGCTCCAAGAGCGCGCCGGGCTTTTTGAGGCAGCCGTACTGCCAGATGTGCTCGCGGTTCCACGCATTGATGGGCGCAAAATTGCCGGTCTTGAGGCACTCGTCCACATCGACCGTCTCTTTCATCTTGCGAAGCAGCTGTGCGCCGTAGGCGCTGCCGAGCGCGTAGGACGGGAAGTAGCCGATGCTGCCGCCCGACCAATGGCTGTCCTGTAGCACGCCGTGTTTGTCGTCCGGCACGTCGACGCCGAGGTATTCCTTGTAAAGGCGGTTCCACTCGCCCGGCAGGTCGTGTACCTTGAGCTCGCCGTGCATCACGCGCTTTTCGAGCTCGTAGCGCACCATGACGTGCAGGCTGTAGGTGACCTCGTCGGCCTCGGTGCGGATGAGGGACGGCTCCGCCTTATTGATGGCGCGGTAGAATTCCTCCGCCGTGTGGCCGCTCAGCTCGGGGAACAACTCGCAGAGCTTCGGGAACACGAAGCCCGTGAAGGCGCGCGAGCGGCCGAGCAGATTTTCATAGAAGCGGCTCTGGCTCTCGTGGATGCCCATGGAGACACCGCCGTCGAGCACCGTATAGGCGAGATCATCCGCGCTGCCGGTATCGTAGAGCGCGTGGCCGCCCTCGTGGATAACGGAGAACATCGATGAGGCAAAATTCTCCTCCAAATAGTGCGTCGTGATGCGCTCGTCAAAGTGCGAACCGAGCGACGTCGTAAACGGATGCTCGGTCGTGGACAGGCCGACATGGTCCAAATCGAGGCCCATCGTGCGCATCAGGTAGTCGGAAAGCTGCGCCTGCTTCTCCTCGGAAAAATGGCCGTGCAGCATCGCGTCGTCGACCTGCGGCTTTTCTTTGATTTTTTTCAGGAGCGGCACGATGTGCTCGCGCAGCGTGGCAAAGAATTCGTCGCACTGCGCCATCGTCAGCCCATCCTCATACTCGCTGAGCCAGTAGTCATAGGGGTCCTTTTCCGGTGCGCAGTAGTGTGCGAAGCGGATGTTGGTCTCGAAAATTTTCTCAAGCACGGGCTCGAAGAGAGCAAAGTCGCTCGTCTCCTTCGCGCGGTGCCAGACGTCGTCGGCCTCGACAAGCAGCTGCTGGTAGGCAACGTACTCGTCCATCGGGATCTTCTGCATATTGCGGATGTCCTTGATGAGCAAAAACACCATGCGCTGCTGCTTTTCGTTGAGCTCGGACTTGTGCGCGTCGAGGAATTCGAGCAGCGCGACGGTCTCCCCGCCAGTCGTAAGCTTGTAGTGCTCCTCGCTCAAAATACTCATGGTCTGGCCGCGGTTCGCCGCCGTGCCCTTGGGCGCGGTGGTCGCGCCGTCGTAAAAGAGCAGGCCCATGGCATGGCCGTAGGCCGCGAGCTTGGCCTGCAAAGCCATCAGGGACTTGATCGCTTCATCGAGAGTCATGATGATCTCCTCACTTTCTCTTTTTCTGTGAAAATATCATAGCATGAAAGGGGCTTGCTGCGCAAGGGGGACACTGAGGTTCTCCCCCTGTGGCCGCGCAGAAGAGGGGGCATTCTCTCGCGTGAGAGAATGCCCCCTTGTACCCCCTCAAGCGAACGCGAGGGGAGTTCCCCTCGACCCCCGACATTGGCAGTTTGCCGTTTGAAGATCTGTGCAGCCTGCGGAATCGAATGCCTGCCAAGTGTGGGTGCTATACGATTTGAGTTGCTTCTATTACCCGCTGCCGCTCTGCCTGTATGAGCGAAAAATTCATCATTTCACTATTTTTTCTCTCACGGTTTCGCAAGCATCTGCACTGACGACCCCCTGTTCTTTCAGCAGTGCCAGCACTGAAGCAAGCGCATTCTGCGGATCACACCAGACATCCGGAGCATAGCCCCTGTGATCGACATTTTCTCCGTCCCCATAGAGGAAAAGCGTTGACCCAAAGCGCACACCGATGCCGGTATATGGCAATGTAAAGGTGCTGATATTTCCGCAGAGCTGGTATCCCGCCGTGTTGCTGCCGACAATGAGCACATTGTCAAGCGTTTTCAAAAGCTGTACCGCGCCCTCGCCGGACGAGCCGCAATGATCGTCAACCAACACGATGATCGGAATATCATTTTCATACCAGGTCCCGTGGACTTCACGGGCAAAGCAAGTTCCCTCATCTTCCGGCAGCAGACTCTCGCTGTTTTCCGCAGCAAAAAGGGCGCTGTTTTTCTGCGCATACAGCATGGAGGTCTCAATACTGTTCTGCGTTCCGAGGAAACTCTGTATCCACTTTCTCGGCCAACTGTCCGAGCCGCCAACATTGCCGCGCAGGTCATAGATCACCGCTTTGCTCCCGCGTGCTTTTGCCCCTTCCCGAGCATAGCGTGCAAGCATATTATCATATGTGCCGGAAACAAAGCTGCGGAGGGAAACATAGGTAAGACCGTCTTCCTGTATCAGGCGGTAATCCAGCGTGCCGAGGTCAACATCAAGCGGCTGACTCTCCGTCCAGTCAAGGCGATAGATTTTCGCTTTTCCAGAAGAATTTTTCAGTGTGACACTGCTCTGCACGGCGTCCTTCCGCAGCGCAAAAAGCGTCGGCTGATAAACAATGCGTCCGTCTTGCAGAAGCGTCGGCTGCACGCTGACATGTTCATCGGAGAAGCTACTCAATGTCCACCTCTCCCCGTCATTCACCATATAATAGCTGCCGTTGACATCCTTTGAAAAATAGAAGCCGTCGGCAAAGAAGTATTCATATCGCACCTGCGCTTCGATCTTTTCCGCCGCCGGTTCATAAATCACGGCATGCGCGTCGTGCGCAAGCATGAATGCGAGAGATTCCTGCAGTTTTTCTCCCAGCGCAGAAACTTTGATCTCATCATCCTGTGAGGAAAGCCATTGTGTCACAGCGTCCTCCGCTGCGTCAAACTTTTCCTGCCCAAAGTATTCGTAAGCGCCGTAAGCGCTTTGCAGCGTGCGGAACAGCAGGGAAACATCAGACTGCGCCTGTTCCTTCGACACCGTCTCCATCGCGGCATGACCTCGTAAAAGGCTCTCCACCTCGCTCTCGCTCAGCAGCCCTGCCGAGGCGGGGTCATCCGAAATCGCATCGGCAAAATCAGCCGCAGAGGGAACGTGCTCCAGTTCTGCGCGGTGAGTTTGTGAAGTCTCCACCATCAAAGAAGAAAGTTCTTCTCCTTCCGGAGCGTAGGAAAAGTCCAACGTCTGCGGTGCGCCGCAGGCTGACAAAAGCAGCAGCAAAACTATTGTGCTGCATATAGCAAATCTTTTTTTCACAAATTATCCCCCTATGGAAAGTATGAAGGTATCATAGCAAATTAAAAACCTGTTTTCAATCATTGACAGGGAACGTTCTTATAAAAAACAGGACACCCAGTTCGGATGTCCCGTATCTATTTGGCCTACCGAAGCAAAAAACAACGCTTTTGCGCCGTACAAGCGTTTTGCGCAGCAAAACCTTGGCGGAGGGCGAATTCACTTCGCCCGAGCATTTTAATTTCCTGCCGGAATCCAAAAAAGAGGTCATAACTTACGTTGTGACCTCTTTTTTGGAGCGGGCGACGAGGCTCGCTCGCGGTGTTATCACACCGCGACACGCACAGCGGGCACCAAACGCCCCACTGGGGCGTTTTCTCGCTTCGCTCGCGCCCTGTTCGCCCCTCTGCCCGCTGGAGCCAAAAAATAAAGGCATGACTTACGTCATGCCTTTATTTTTTGGAGCGGGCGACGAGGCTCGAACTCGCTACCTCCACCTTGGCAAGGTGGCGCTCTACCAGATGAGCTACGCCCGCGGAACAAGATGTACTATACCAGACATTTTTCGCTTTGTCAAGCATAGATTTTAGGATTCTGTTGCAAAATGCAGGGGGCTGTGATACACTTGCCCGGTAAATCGTATTTTTCAGGAGGCAGTCATGGCCACTTTACAGGAAGAGATCTCCCGCCGCCGGACGTTTGCGATCATTTCGCATCCGGACGCCGGTAAAACCACGCTGACGGAAAAGTTCCTGCTTTACGGCGGGGCGATCGCCCAGGCGGGCGAGGTCAAGGGCAAGCGCGAGCGCGCGGCGAAGTCCGACTGGATGGAAATTGAAAAGCAGCGCGGCATTTCCGTCACGTCGTCAGTCATGCAGTTCCAGCACGGCGGCTACTGCATCAACATCCTCGACACGCCGGGACATCAGGACTTCTCCGAGGACACGTACCGCACACTGATGGCCGCGGACAGCGCCGTCATGGTCATTGACGGCGCAAAGGGCGTCGAGCCGCAGACGCGCAAGCTCTTCAAGGTCTGTGCTCTGCGCAACATCCCCATCTTTACCTTTATCAATAAGATGGACCGCGAGACGCGCGACCCGCTCGAGCTCTGCGAGGAGGTCGAGCGCGAGCTCGGCATCGACACCTATCCCGTCAACTGGCCGATCGGCTGCGGCAAGGAGTTTGCCGGCGTGTACGACCGCGATAAGCGCTGCATCCTGCACTTCACCGATGCGGGTCACGCCAAAAAGGCGGGCATCACGGAAATCGAGCTCGACGATCCCGCGCTTGTCGACCTGATCGGTCAGGCCCGCCGCGACACGCTCGCCGACGAGGTCGAGCTGCTCGGCGCGGGCCGCGACTTTGACCTGGACGCCGTGCGCCACGGTAAGCTCTCCCCCGTGTTCTTCGGCAGCGCGCTCACGAACTTCGGTGTCGAGCCGTTTTTGAACGCGTTTCTGGAAATGACCACGCCGCCGCTGCCGCGCGTAAGCGACGCGGGCGAGGTGGACGTCTACTCCCCCGAATTCTCGGCTTTCGTCTTCAAGATCCAGGCCAATATGAACAAGGCCCACCGCGATCGTCTGGCGTTCATGCGCATCTGCTCGGGCAGGTTTGAGCGCGACACGGAGTATTTCCACGTCCAGTCGGGGCGCAAGATGCGCCTTTCCCAGCCGCAAACGATGATGGCCGCCGAGCGCGAGATCGTCGACGAGGCCTACGCGGGCGACATCATCGGCGTGTTCGATCCCGGTATCTTCTCGATCGGCGACACGATCACGATGCCCGGCAAAAAGTTCCGCTTCTCCGGCATCCCGACGTTTGAGCCCGAGCACTTCATGCTCGTCTCACCCAAGGACACGATGAAGCGCAAGCAGTTCGTCAAGGGCGTGGAGCAGATCGCGCAGGAGGGCGCCATCCAGATCTTCAAAATCCCCGACAGCGGCTTTGAGGACGTGGTCGTCGGCGTGGTCGGCACGCTGCAGTTCGACGTGTTCGAATACCGCATGAAAAACGAGTACGGCGTCGACCTGCGCATGAGCGGCCTCCCCTATGAGCACCTGCGCCTGATCCGCGAGTGCCCGTGCGACGTGAAGGACCTGATGCTCTGCTCGGGCTCCCGCGTGCTCGAGGACTTCAAGGGCCGCAAGCTCATCGCCTTCGGCGGCGAGTGGAGCGTGGGCTTTCTCACCAAGCACAACGAGGGTCTTATCCTCGACGACTGGCTCAGCGTGTGATTTTGCCCGAAAATCGCAAAAACATCAAAAGGAGCGCGGTTTCCGCGCTCCTTTTTGTCTGCTTTTTTGTCGAAAAAAGGTCAAATTCTCTGTTGGCAAACGTTAAGAACGCGTATATAGTGTGAGCTGTAAAAAAAGAGTAGGTGCAGCCGCTTCGACCGCATCTCAAACGATAATAGCAAACCCGGTGAAAACCGGCGACGCAAAGCTATAGGGCCTTACCCCTGGGAACAGGGCTGGCTGCCAGCTACCGAAAGGAGATCGCCGTATGAAACGGCTGTTTCGTCATGCCTGCGCTATGCTCGCAGTGTTTCTTGTCATGTCCCTGTTCACGGTTGTGAACGCCAGCGCTGCCAATGGCACCACCATTGACACCACGAATGCCAAGTATGGTTTCGTCACCGTCAACTACACCTCCAATGCCAAATTGAAGGTCGGCATCCAGTACGGCAGCGAAAAGGTGTCCTACAAGAATTGCCCGAGCGGCAAGGACGCCATCTTCTCCCTCGAGCAGGGCGACGGCACCTACACCATCTTCCTCTGCGAGAACATCTCCGGCACGACCTACCGCGTTGTGACCAGCAAGAAGGTCAACGCCAAGATTGAAAACGCCTACGCCCCTTACCTCATCGCCACGACCGACGTGCAGTTCACCTCCGGCGACGATGTGTGCAAGAAGGCCGCTGAGCTCTGCAAGGACGCCAAGACCGACATGGACAAGGTCACCGCGATCTACAACTACATCGCCGGTCACTACACCTACGACACCAAGCTCGCGAGCGACATCACCTCCGGCAAGGTCAGCAAGTACATCCCCGACACCGCTGCCACCCTGAACAGCAACAAGGGCATCTGCTACGACCTCGCGTCCCTCTTCGCCGCCATGTGCCGCAGCCAGGACATCCCCTGCACCCTCACCAAGGGCTACGTCGGCAGCAGCTACCACGCCTGGAACAAGGTCAACGTCAGCGGCAACTGGTACCAGATCGACATGACCTATGCCGTCACCAAGCGCGTCATCAACGAGACCACCTTCGCCGGTTGCGTCTCCCCCCTGACCTACTCCCAGCAGAGCGACACGCTCGCCGTGTCCGCGGTGGCGTAAAATATCACAATTCGTCGAAGTACGGCGGCACCGGCCGCTATGTTGCGCTGGTCGATTTCAATACAAACGCAACAGTAGCAGACGCGGGCTGGCAGGATGTTTCCACCGAGGCGGGTTATACCGCTATTCTGACCGCCATCAACGACCTGAAACCCGACGGCGGCACCAATCTGGATGACGGTCTGCAAAACGCAAACCTGTTATTTGCAAAATCTAATGTTCAGGAGATTGACTCCAAGAACATTATCGCTCTGACCGACGGTGAGCCGACGTACTATATGACGAAGGATATTTTTGGCAACCCCACCGTTGGAGGTTTCGGCAACTCATGTACTAAGGAGGTCTTCGAGGCAACCGCGAATACAGCTGCATCTATTTGCAATAGTGGAACTACGCTCTACTCCATCTGCTTTGGTGCTGCCAACGAGGAAGTGAAGAATCCTAACACAGGTGCATATATCAGTCTCTTCGAATATCTGAACACCTATATCGCCCTCAACAAGACCTACTCTGCTAATGACTTCTCCGGGTTGAAGGACGCTTTCGACGCGATCTCCTCAAGCATCACCTCCGGTCTTTCCAGCGGCACGGTCCACGACTCGCTGCCTGACGGCGTGACCTGCATCAGCGGTGATTTCGAAGGAAACTGGAATTTGACCGGTGCTACCGGCGAGCCGGGCGAGGGCGGCGTTACCACTTACACCTACACCAAGACCTACACCGTCAAGATCGACCCCACGGCAGTCGATGCCGAGCGGTACGATGGCTACTACCCCCTCAACGGTCCCACGACCCTGACGGTCAAGGGTAGCAATGACGAGGATGTCACCATCGACTTCCCCATCCCCGCCGGTAAAGTCACATTGCAGAAGTACAATCTGACCATCAACTACAAATACGCCGATGGTACTGAGGCTAAGCCGACTCACACCGAGTCCCTCACGTATGGCAGCTCCTACAGCGTTGCCAGCCCCCTGATCACCGGCTACACCGCTGACAAGCTTACTGTCTCCGGCAGCATGCCCGATAGCGATGTCACGGTCGATGTTACCTTCACTGCCAAAGATTACACCGTCACCTACGAGTCCAACGGCGGCAGCACGGTTCCTTCTCAGACCGTTAAGTACAACGAAACGGCTAACAAGCCCGCCGACCCCACCAGGAGCGGCTACACCTTCGCTGGCTGGTACACCGAGGAGAAGCTCACCAACAAGTACGACTTTGCTACTCCCGTGACCGGGAACATCACCCTCTACGCCAAGTGGACGCGCAACTACACCCCGCGCCCCTACACGCCGCCCACCGTCGTGATCCCCGATGATGCGCTCGGTCTGAACACGACGGATCACTTCGCCTATATCATCGGCTACGGCAACGGCAAGGTCCGCCCGCAGAACAACATCACCCGCGCCGAGGTCGCGACCATCTTCTTCCGTCTGCTGACCGACGACGTCCGCGACGAGAACCTGACCAAGACCAACCGCTACTCCGACGTGGCCGCCACCTCCTGGTACAACACCGCGGTCTCGACCCTCCGCTCCATGGGCATCATCACGGGCTATCCCGACGGCACGTTTGGTCCCCAGCGCGACATCACCCGTGCCGCGACCATGACGCTCGTCAACCGCGTCCTCAACCGCCAGCCCGAGACCGAGGACGATCTCCTCCCGAACATGACGGTCTGGACGGGCAACGCGAACCCGAAGGCCTGGTATTACCTCGCCGTTCAGGAAGCGACGAACAGCCACTACTACAAGTTCAAGACGAACTCCAAGTATGAGAAGTGGACCGAGCTGCGCGAGACCCGCGACTGGACGCTGCTCGAAAAGTAGGCCAAAATCCCTCCACCCCCTATTGTAAAAGGAAGAACCGCTCGCAAGAGCGGTTCTTCCTTTTTTGCACTCCCCTCGCGATCTCAAAATCCATTGACAAAGCGAGCGTCCCTGTGTATCATATCAACATACTTATAAGATAGGATTTATCTCAATGGCCACTATTTACGCGGACAACGCCGCGACGACCCAAATGAGCCGTGCCGCGATCGACGCCATGCTCCCCTATCTGGAGACGATCTATGGCAACCCCTCAAGCCTGCATTCCGTCGGCCAGCAGGCGGCCGGGGTGCTGCTCAGCGCGCGACCGCATCGCCAAGTGCCTGAACGCCTCCCCGCGCGAAATTTACTTCACCTCCGGCGGCAGCGAGGCCGACAATCAGGCCATCCTCTCCGCCGCGCGCCTCGGCGAACGCAAAGGCAAAAAGCACATCATTTCGACCGCATTCGAGCACCACGCCGTGCTGCACACGCTGAAAAAGCTTGAAAAAGAGGGCTTCACCGTCGAGCTTCTCCCCGTCGGCCCCATCGGCACCGTGACGGCGCAGCAGGTGAAAGACGCCATCCGCGAGGATACGTGCCTGGTTTCCGTCATGTACGCCAACAACGAGATCGGCTCCATCCTGCCGATCAGCGAGATCGGCGCCGTCTGCCGCGAGGCGGGCGTGCTGTTCCACACCGACGCCGTGCAGGCCGCGGGGCATCTGCCCATTGACGTCAAGGCGCAGAACATCGACCTGCTGTCACTCTCCGCGCACAAGTTCCACGGGCCGAAGGGCACCGGCGTGCTGTACGCCCGTCAGGGTGTCTTCCTGACGAACCTCATCGAGGGCGGCGCGCAGGAACGCGGCAAGCGCGCGGGTACGGAAAATCTTCCCGCCGTCATGGGCATGGCTGCGGCGCTCGAAGATGCCTGCGCACACCTCGACGAGAATGCGAAAAGGGTCAGCGCCCTGCGCGACCGCCTGATCGACGGCCTGTCCAAAATCCCGCACAGCGCACTCAACGGCGATCCCGTGAATCGCCTCCCCGGCAACGTGAGCTTCTGCTTCGAGGGCGTCGAGGGCGAGAGCCTGCTGCTTCTTCTCGACGCAAAGGGCATCTGCGCGTCGTCCGGCAGCGCGTGCACGTCCGGCTCGCTCGACCCAAGCCACGTACTACTGGCCATCGGCCGCGTGCACGATGTGGCGCACGGCTCGCTGCGCCTGAGTCTGTGCGAGTGGAACACCGACGAGGAAATCGACCGCATCCTCGATGCCGTGCCCGAGGTCGTAGAATACTTACGCGGCATGTCCCCGCTGTGGAAGGACCTCGTCAGCGGCAAAAAGCAGTTCGCTCTATAAAAGCACGGCAAAATAAGGCAAAACGATAAATGCGGCATCGCTTCTCACAGGGGACATTCCCTGCGCCAAAGCTCATATACGGTAAAGAAGCAACAACACAAATTGAGAACAGCGTACCCTACTATTCTGTATCAAAGTGGAGCAGTAACACGAAAATGTT
>OLPW01003190.1_pt1 | contig 13187 bp, 10 predicted proteins | sample 1672161 | NCBI WGS metagenome assembly OLPW01 (sample SAMEA3136654, study PRJEB25190) | human gut metagenome
TATGCTGTGTCCGACAGAGGATTAGAATTCTGCCGAACCGGTGGTTCTTGGGAATGGTAGTACGTCACGGATGTTGCCCACACCGGTGATGTACATAATCAGGCGCTCAAAGCCCAGACCATAGCCGGCGTGCTTGGTGCCGCCGTATTTGCGCAGGTCGAGGTACCAGGAATAATCCTCCTCGTTGAGTCCCAGCTCGCGGATGCGGTCGAGCAACACGTCGTAGCGCTCCTCACGCTGGCTGCCGCCGATGATTTCGCCAATGCCGGGAACCAGCAGGTCCGCAGCCGCTACCGTCTTACCATCGTCGTTCAGGCGCATATAGAAGGCTTTGATTTCCTTTGGATAGTCGGTGACAAAGACCGGTTTCTTGAATACCTTCTCGGTCAGGTAACGCTCATGCTCGGTCTGAAGGTCGCAACCCCAGAAGACCGGATATTCAAATTCGTCCTTGTGTTCCTCCAGCAGCTTGACCGCCTCGGTGTATGGCAGACGGACAAAGTCAGAGCTGACGATATGGTGCAGTCTTTCCAGCAGCTCCTTGTCATAGAACTGGTTGAAGAATGCCATCTCGTTCGGACAGTTTTCCATCACATAGGACAGCACATATTTCATCATGTCCTCTGCAAGGTCCATCATATCGCTCAGGTCTGCAAAGGCGATCTCCGGCTCCATCATCCAGAATTCTGCTGCGTGGCGGGTGGTATTGGACTTTTCTGCACGGAAGGTTGGACCGAAGGTGTAGATGTTGGAGAATGCCATTGCCATGCACTCGCCCTCCAGCTGACCGGAAACGGTCAGGCTGGTCGGTTTGCCGAAGAAGTCCTGGCTGTAATCCACCTTGCCGTCCTCGGTGCGCGGCGGGTTGTCCATATCCAATGTGGTGATGTGGAACATCTCTCCTGCACCCTCGCAGTCGCTGCCGGTGATGATTGGGGTGTGTACATAAACAAAGCCACGTTCGTTAAAGAATTTGTGGATTGCAAATGCTGCAACCGAACGCACGCGGAAAACTGCGCTGAAGGTGTTGGTGCGCGGACGCAGGTGTGCGATGGTACGCAAAAATTCCACCGAATGACGTTTTTTCTGAAGCGGATAATCCGGGGTGGACAGTCCTTCGACCACAATCTCATTTGCGTGGATCTCATACGGCTGTTTTGCTTCCGGGGTCATAATGAGCGTACCCTTTACAACAATGGAAGCACCAACGTTGAGTTTACCGATCTCATTAAAATTATCCACCTTATTGCTTTCAAATACGATCTGTACATTCTGGAAGGAAGTACCATCGTTCAGTTCAATAAAGCCCAGGTTTTTGGATGTACGGATGGTTCTGACCCATCCGGCCACAGTCAGCTGCTGGTCTGCATATTCCTGCGCGCCGGCTGCGAGCTTTCTCAGTTCTACTCTTTGCATCGTTTTTACCTCCATAATCTATTCTATCTCTGCGCGGCGCTGTACACTTTGTAAAACGGGCACAGAAGATATTTGCTGTGATTGTATGCAGACGCCGGTATAAATCCAACCGGTGACGGCAATATAAACCATTATAATACTTTTTGGCAGGATAATCAATCCAAAGCCCTTTGCTTTCGATAAAAATTTTATCAAAGCAGCCCTGTGCGTTTGCCACACCGTTGTCTTTCCCGGGGAAATATGCTAAAATAAAGGCAGTGTAACGCCAGAAAACCAGAAAGGATGTAATCTCATTGAAATGTAATATAAAAAAGGACGTCACCTCCAAAGCGCTGTACCAGTCGGATTTGGACTGCATCAGCGAAGGACTCGACCTGCTCGAACAGGACATCAACCAGTTTTTAGAGCGCAAAAACTTTAAGGAAATCAGCCAGGAAAATGCCCTGCAAAACCTCGAGCACATCCGCTCGGTCCGCGAACAGCTCGAGCACAACCGCCAGTCGCTGAGCTTAAATGAGCTGAAGGTCATCTACATCGGACTCAACTTCCTGCGTGACGACCTGAATGCTCCGGCTCAAGAGCGCAGCGAAAAAAACCGCGAGCTGACCGACCGCCAGATTTTGAGCAAAAAACAGGATGTCCGCGCTGCCAACCAGAAAATCACCGCAACCTTCACCCGCATGGGTGTAGACATTCAGGCTACCCTGCGTGGATTCTAATCAGTTTTTCTTCCCGGGGGATTGTGTCTTTTATCAAAAAAGAGTATAATGGGGAACAGAACGTATACCGCAAACTGATTTGCGGTTTCGCTTTTGACGTTAAGGAAAGGAATGTATGAACATGAAAGCAACTGATATTGTAAACAAAGTAGAATTGGACGTTACCTATGACAGCCTGATCGAACTGATGAGAGCCGGTCGTCAGGTAGATTTTGTTCTGCCTGCACCGGAAACCGACGGAGACGGCTACCTGACCTGGGACACCGAGTACTGGACCACCGTTGACAACAAACGTTTCATCCGTACCTACTCGCTCAACGGTCGTGTACTGCGTGACTCTACCACCCACAACATCTACGACCTGCAGAACGATTTTAAACCGGAAAAAGCAGCACAGATTCGCATCAGCTAATCACTCTGTCTTTTTTCGACCAACCGACAGGAACAGCTACAAAAGCTGTTCCTGTTTTTTGTCCTTTAAAGATTTATTTACAAAAACCCCACCTATTATTTAAAACCCAGTTATACCCAATACACATTTACCGCTTATACTGTAATCACAGTCAAAGGAAAGGAGTGGATCAAAGCAGCAGGATAAAATCGGAACAAAATTCCTTATTATTTTATCATATTCTTTTTCTTCGTCGGTTCTTTTTCTGAAAATAGAACAACTGTTAGCCTGCTATGTGGACGGAATACCGACATAGCGGGCGGGGCAGACCAACTATTCTTCTCCTGCTTACAGGAGGTTTATAAAAGCCATCGAGCTTGATAGATTTTTTCGCTTACCTCTTTACCATGGTATATCATGGGTATTGTTTTCTTCATATTTACTCTCCTAAATAAAAATCCGCACCCAAAAAGGTGCGGATTTTTATTTTTCTCTTTCCTCCTCTTACACCGGATTCCCTTTCGTCTGCTCGAAACACTTTTCCTGTTTTTGGCATAGAGTGTTAGTGCCGCGGGAATATTCTCCTGCGGCGCTCCTGTCACCTTACGGTGTGAGCATCTTTTTTAAATGAGGTGGAATTCTATGGCATACTATGACCAGGGCTGCTGCAATCCATGCCCTTCCTGTTGTAATCCGTGCAGCTGTCCTCCTTCCTGTGGCAATCCGTGCAGCTGCGGCTGTCAGGGCAGTTCAGCTCCCAATCAGCCGTCCTACATCTGCGCCAACGGCTACATGAACGACTACGCGCGCTGCGCACTGGCACGCTACGACCAGCTTTCCTATGATTTGGATTCACTTCCTGTTCTGCCCTGCAATCCTTCCTGCTATCCTTGCGGCTCCTGCTGCGGCTGCCCTTGCCCATGTCCTCCGGCTGCTCCGGCACCTAACCCAAATCCCTGCCCAAATGCTCCCAGCTATTTGAACGCGGTCAATGACCCCGAGCAGACGGTAGCCAGCGGCTCTCCTGTGCTGTTTGCTACCGACCGGGTTTCCAGCGGCAACTGCATCCAGCATACTGCCGGAACCTCCAACTTTACCCTCAACTGTCCCGGTGTCTACCTGGTCGAATATAATGCCAACGCATCGGTAGCAGGCGGCACCAACGTTGCTGTTTCCCTTTCTCTGCTCTCCGGCGGTGTAATTGTTCCGGGTACTCAATCGGCAGAAACGGCTGATGCAACCAGTCAAACTGCTTCCCTGAGCGCATCGACCATCATTACGGTTCCCTGCGGTACCACCGGCAGCATTGCACTGTCCAACACCTCCGCAGGCAGTGTCAACCTCACCAATGCCAACATCCGCATTGTGCGTGTACTTTAATTTCTCTTTCCCTTCGGCGTCCTCCTCTTTTGGGAGGGCGCCTTTTTTTGTTTGCCTCGCTCTGCCTTTGGGATTGCATTCCGTTCGCTGCAAGGCTATAATAAAGACAGCATTCCCAAAGACCTTATCAAACGAGGAGGAGAAGTACAATGACTACAAATGAAAAGATTGCCCGCATCCGTCAGCTGATGGCGCGCGATCAGGTACAGGCTGTCATCATCCCAAGCGGCGACCCGCACATGAGCGAATATTTTTCCGAGCACTGGAAGACCCGCCGCTTTGTTTCCGGCTTCACCGGCTCGGTCGGGACCTATGTCATCACCGAAAATGCCAGCGGACTTTGGGTGGATGGTCGATACTATGTGCAGGCAGAAAAACAGATTGCCGACAGCGAAGCGGTGCTGTTCCGCGCCTCTGAACCGGACTGCCCGACCTTCAGCCAGTATTTGTTGGACAACCTGGCTCCCAACAGTGTTGTCGGACTCAACGGCAAGTTGTTCTCGCTGAGCATGATGGAACAGATGCAGCAGCTGTTCGCTCAAAAAGGAATCACCCTGAACATCCAAGCCGACTACGGCAACGACATCTGGGAAGACCGCCCGGCGGAGGAGTACACCCCTGCCTACTACTTCGATGAAAAATACTGCGGTAAATCGGCAGCACAGAAGCTCTCCGAGGTCCGCGACGCGCTTGCTAAACAGGGTTGTGATGCTCTGGTCGTCGGCAGACTGGACAACAGCAACTGGCTCTTTAACGTCCGTGCCAACGACATCCCCAACAGCCCGATTGCCATTTCTTACGGCTTTGTATCCGGCGACCAGGCGGTTCTGTTCACTGCCCTCTCCCGTGTATCGGCGCAGGCTGCCGAACAGCTTGCCAAAAATGGTGTCACCTTGCGGGAATATGAGGACATCTATCCCTTCCTGTCCTCCTTGCAGACCGATGCCCACGTGCTGTGCGACCCGGACGAGGTAAACTATCTGCTGTACAACCAGATGCAGAATAACAGCCATCTGACCCTTGTCAAAGGGGTAGACCCTATCCCGATGATGAAAGCGGTCAAAAATGAAACCGAGATTGCCAACACTCGCCTTGCCTACCTCAAGGACGGCTGTGCCGAAGCAGAATTCTACGGCTGGCTGTTTGAGGCGCTGGAAAAAGGCGAAACGGTAACCGAATGGAAATGTTCGCAGAAGATTGCCGAATTCCGTGCCCAGCAAAAGCATTATGTCAGCGAAAGCTTCACCGCTATCATCGCCTACCGCGAAAATGCCGCGATGATGCACTACGCTCCTCTGCCGCAGGCGTGCAGCACCATCGAGCGGGAAAATATGCTGCTTAACGACAGCGGCGGTCAGTACCTGGAAGGCACCACCGACACCACCCGCACCTTTGCTGTCGGTCCTATCACCGATGAGGAGCGCCGCGACTTCACCAACGCTCTCAAAGGTGTCATCGCTTTGAGCCGCCAGCGTTTCCTTGCCGGTTCCACCGGTTCCGACCTGGATACCATCTGCCGCGGTCAAATCTGGAAAGAGGGTCTAAACTACCGCTGCGGCACCGGTCACGGCGTTGGCTTCTTCCTCAATGTCCATGAGGCTCCACCGAACTTCCGCGACAGAACCGTCGCTTTGGAGGAAGGAATGTTCATCACCATCGAGCCGGGTGTCTACACCGAAGGCAGCCATGGTGTTCGTACCGAAAACGCTGTGGTGGTGGTCAAGGACATCCAGACTGAGTACGGTCAGTTCTACCGCTTTGATACCTTCACCCTGGTCCCAATCGACACCAGTTGTCTGGACCTGGAGCTGATGACCGACGACGAGCTGCAGTGGCTCAACGATTACCACCAAAAGGTATATCAGCAGGTTGCTCCTTTGGTCAGCGAACGCGCCAAAAACTGGCTGGAACAGAAAACACAGCCTGTCACCCGATAAATTTTTCCATCAAAAAAGGGTCCCCAGTGGGGACCCTTTTTGCTGCTCTTTTTTATGCCTGTGTGATAATCTGCTCAAACACATCCAGTGCATGGTCGATGTCCTGGCGGCTGGTATCGTTGGTGGTCACAAAGCGGAACTCTCCGTCCTCGATTCCATTGATCTTGATGCCCTGCTCGTACATCTTCTGCGGCAGCGTGTCGATGACCTGCTGCGGTGCATCCAGCTTAAAGAAAACCATGTTGATTTCCACCGCATCCAAATCCAGGCTGACTCCCGGCATCTTCTGCAAACGCTGTGCCATATAGCGGGCATTTTCGTGGTCCTCGCCCAGACGTTTGGTCATCACATCCAGCGCAACCAGACCGGCTGCCGCCAAAAATCCGCACTGGCGCATTCCGCCGCCAAGCATCTTGCGGTTTCTGCGGGCGCGATCGATGTACTCCTTGCTGCCGACCAGCATCGAGCCGACCGGAGCGCACAATCCCTTGGACAGGCAGAACATCACCGAATCTGCACAAGCTGCAATCTCCTTGACATCCACACCCAAAGCGGTGGCTGCGTTGAAGATGCGCGCACCGTCCATGTGGACCGGTATACCCTTCTGCTGTGCCATCCGGTAGACCTCTTGGAGGACGTTGAGCGGAACAACCTTTCCGGTTGCCAGCGGCTCCTCCACACAGATCAATCCGGTCGGTGGGAAGTGGATATTGCTGCTGTCGCGGACAGCGGCAGCCATTTGCTCTGCATCAAAAATCCCATTTTCAAAGTGCAGGGTGCGGATAAATGCCTGTGCCAGTACCGCTGCTCCACCTACCTCGTGCGCTACGATGTGTGCGGTGTCCGACAGGATGATCTCATCCCCACGCTTGGTGTGGGACATCACCGCTACTGCGTTGCCCATGGTACCGCTGGCAACAAATAGAGCTGCTTCTTTTCCCATCATCTCTGCTGCTTTCTTTTCCAGCTGATTGACGGTTGGGTCATCTCCATAAACGTCGTCCCCCACCTGTGCCTGATACATTGCCTCCCGCATCTGCTGGGTCGGCTGGGTCACGGTATCGCTGCGAAGGTCGATCCACTTGTTGTCACTCATCAAAATTCCTCCCTATTCTGCTGTCGCTCGGGCAGTTTCTGGTTAAATTATACTAATTTTTTCAAGATTATGCAAGGGAGTTTGTCTTTCTTTTTGGGTTTTTATGAAATTTCCTCCTGTTTTTATACCGCCACAGCTTCAAATACAGAATACTCTATTTTATCTTTTGCCTTTTGTGCGGTTTCGGCTGTTTTGCAACGGCAGCTTGACCGTAAATCGGATTTCTCCCTCCTGCCGCATCGAAGCCGTAATACTGCCATGGTGCTGCTCCACAATGCTTTTTGCAATCGCAAGTCCCAAGCCATAGCCGCCTTTTTCCCGATTTCGTGCTTTATCCAGTCGGTAGAATCGCTCAAACAAATGCTCCAAATCCTGCTGCTGCATCGACGGTACACAGCTGTTGCTCACCATCAGGCTTGCCCAATCTCCGTCCTGTTCCAGGTAGACCAGAATTTTCCCCTTTGGTTCACAATATTTACAGGCGTTATCCATCAGGATACGCACCACTTCACGCAGCCTGCCTTCATCCGCCTGCAACTGGATGTCCGGTGCAATCTCACTGTCCAGTGTCAGTCCCTGTTCAAACGCCACCGATTCAAACGGCAGCACCGTACTCCACACTACATCACTTAAATTGATTTGACTGTACACCAACTGCAAAGACGCATCGGTTCGGGCAAGATAAAGCATCTCGTCCACCAGCTTTTTCATATTGACTGCTTCCTCCTGTGTGTTGACCACCCATCGCTCCTGTTGACGGATGGTGTCCTGTGGATGAGAAAGCAAAATTCCGGTGTTTGCCAGGATGACAGTCAGCGGTGTTTTCAGCTCGTGAGAGGCATCCGCTACAAACTGCTTCTGCTGTGCCCAGCTGCGCTCCACCGGACGAACTACCCACGAGGACAGCAACCAGCTGGCTAAAAACAAAACCATCAGCCCCGCACTTCCCAGCAGAAAAGCTGCTACCAGAAAATCCTGCATCGAGGCATACTCCTGGGTGCGTTCTACAAAAGCAATCCGCAGCTGACCATCCTGCTCCTTTGCCAGATAGCGCAGGTCCAGTCCGCTGAGCGTCCCGCTTTCCTTCTGCGTAGATTCCACTTCTTCTGCGGCTGCCTGCACCGCCTGTTCCACCGTTTGCCGGCTGAGGGTCAGGTTCTCACTCTGATAGGACACCAGCCCGCCGTCGCTGTCTAACACTGCGCAGAAGGAAAAGCGCATCGGAAAATCCTTCCAGTCCCTGTGTGCGCCAAAATCCAGCTTAGGGGAAAGAGTATTTCCCTTCTCCATAAAATAACGCTCCAGTACCCGCTGGCTGTCCTGGACCTGTCGACGATAGGTAGAAACACCCAGCGCCGCAAAGACCACCAGCAGTACTGTTCCCACCAAAAGCATATTGACCAAAATAAATTGCTTGCGAAGCTGTTTTGTCATATTAAATCTGTTCCTCCAGATGATAGCCTACCTTGCGCACCGTTCCAATTCCCGCATGAGAGCCAAGATAAAAAAACTTTTTGCGCAAAAAGGAGATGTACGCCTCCACATTGTTGTCTTCTGCGTTGGAGTCGCTGCCCCAGACCTTGACCAGCAGTTCCTCCTTGGAAACAATGCCGTTTGGATTTGCCAGCAGCAACTTGAGCACTTCAAATTCCTTGAAACCCAGGCTGACCGATTTAGCTCCGCAGTGCAACGTGCGGGAAGAAAGTTTTAGGGTCAAATCTGCCCAGTGGATATCCTCGAGCAGCACATCCCCCTGTCGGCGGGAAAGGGCGCGAATTCTTGCCAGAAGCTCCTCCGGCGAAAACGGTTTGGTCATGTAATCGTCCGCTCCACAATCCAGTCCCAGCACCTTGTCTGTGACGTCATCCCTGGCAGTCAGCATCAGCACCGGTACCGACTGGTTGATTTCTCGCAGCTGGCGCACCACCTCAAACCCGTCCTTTTTAGGCAGCATCACGTCCAGCACCACGATGTCGTACTGTCCGCTGAGGGCATAGTCCAGACCGTCCTGCCCGTCATACACTATGTCCACCTGATACCGTTGTTCCTCCATAATTTGTCCGAGTGCCTGTGCCAGCCTTTTTTCATCCTCTACAATCAATACCCTCATCGCTGTATCCTCCCTACTCTTTTCTGTTCTTCTCCTCTTCTGCTTTAAACGGTGGCTTTAGGGCGTTATCCTCCACCATCACCGTCAGGTAGCTTTGCTGTAAACGGTAGCCCAGAGCCTGCGCCAATGCCGCCGACGCTGCATTGTCCGCATCCCAGTCGGGATAAAGTCCCCGATGCAGTCCCTCCAGAATCAGCGCAGCGGAAACGATTTTGGCATATCCGTGACCCTGATACTGCTCGTCGGTCTGCACCTGAATGGCAAAACCTCGACGGGAAGCAAGATAGCAGGATGCACCGCTGACCGGTTGCTCTCCTGCAAGCAGCAGCCAACCACCCGCTGTACTGTGGTACTCCTTAAGGCTTTGATACTGCGAAACAAAATCTCTCATCCATTCTTTTTCCCGACACCGTTCAAACCATCCTCTGTCTATCTTTTGCAGCCTCATCCCTTCAGGAAGGCAATTACACCATGCCCGCAGCTTTTCTTGATTTTGCAAAAGCCCGCTGCCGTCAAACCGGTAACGCAGGTATTCCTTTGTTTTCACAAAGCTTTCTTTTGCACAGCACAGCCAGTCCTGCTCTCCCATCAACAGCAAGCCGTTTTTGACAGCTGCCTGCCTTAAAAAGGAAGGGGCTGCCTTGCCCTGCAAAAACAGAAAATCCCCCAGCAAAACTGCCGCACACTGCGGCTGCTCCAATCGGTCCACCCAAAAGATTCCCTGTTCCAAAGGGTTGTCAAAGCAGCAGTCGGTCATCTCCCAACGGGTTTGTTCTTTCCAAAACTGCTTTGCAAACTGCGGGTACTGCTGTGGTTTTAATCGAATCATCCGCTTTCCTCCCATCCTTTTTCTTTATCATACCACAGGAACAGTAGGCTTTCCAGATTTTCGCTTCTGTTTTTCTTATTCTACCCCAGAAAGCTTAAAAAAAGCTGACCTTCGGTGGTAAACTTTATGCTTGATCTTCTTTTCACCAGCGTCATGCCGCTTTGGATGTGCAGTATCCTCGACCACGCAGAAGCCTTTCCGGCTTCCTTTTCCAAATACGGATACTGCTACCAAAACCATCTCTTCCCGCAAATGATAAAAAATATGACCTTTGGAGGTAAACTTTATGCTTGATCTTCTTTTCACCAGCGTCATCTCCGGCACCGTCAGCTGGCAGTCCATTCTCCTTTGTACCTTTTTCTCTCTCCTTTTGGGGACTGCCTCTGCCGGTGTTTATTGCTATAAAAACACCTACACCAAAAGCTTTGTTGTGACCTTTGCCCTGTTGCCTGCCATGGTCCAGATTGTCATCATGCTGGTCAATGGCAACCTCGGCGCCGGCGTTGCCGTCATGGGTGCCTTCAGCTTGGTGCGTTTCCGTTCCGTCCCGGGCAGTGCACGGGAAATTGGCAGCCTGTTCTTTGCCATGGCGCTCGGACTTGCAACCGGTATGGGATATATCGGATATGCGGTTCTGTTTTTACTGCTTGTGGGAGCTGCCACTCTGCTTTTGTACTGCACACCCTTTGCCCAGCCCAAGGCGACCGACCGCGAGCTGCGCATCACTATACCCGAATCGCTGGATTACGAAGGCATCTTCGATGACCTCTTTTCCAAATACACCGATCACAGTGAGCTAATCCGAGTCAGAACGACCAACATGGGGAGTCTGTACGAGCTGTGCTACCATGTTCGCCTGAAAGAATGTGGCATCAGCAAAGCATTTTTAGATGACATCCGCTGCCGCAACGGCAATCTGAATGTTGTCTGCGGACGGATTTCCCACAACAATGAACAACTTTAAATTATCAACAAAAGGAGGAAACTCTTTTGTACTCTAAATATTCTTTTCATCGGCGGTTGACCTTACGCCTGTTGTGCATCGCTCTGTGCGCTTGTATGGCACTGAATGGATGCTCCTCCACCTCTCTGCCGGACGACACCCTCAGCAGCGAACAGGAAGAAACGGAATCATCCGTTTCTTCCTCCGAGGATTCCGCCTATACTTACTCCGACTATGAACTGGACGACAGCTTTGATCGCCAATCCGCTGCTTCCATCACCCTGTCCGGCAGCACCGCGCAGTCGAACGGGAGTGGTGTAAGCATCAACAATGCAACGGTAACCATCTCCAAAGGAGGATGCTATCTCATCAGCGGAGAGCTGGAGGATGGGCAAATCATCGTCGATGCCGGTGACAGCGACAAGGTTCAGCTGGTTCTGGACAAGGCTTCTATCCACTGCTCCACCGGCAGCGCCATTCTGGTTCGCAATGCAGACAAGGTCAAGGTGACTCTTGCTGCGGACAGTGAAAATGAACTCTCTGACGGAACAGAATACCAAACTGATGATGACAACCCGGATGCTGCCCTGTTCAGCAAGGATGATCTGGTCATCAACGGCAGCGGTTCATTGACTGTACAAGGAAATTATAAACATGGGATTGCCGGAAATGACGATTTGGTCATCACCGGTGGCAGATTGACCGTCAACTCGCTCAGTCATGCCTTGCGTGGTAAAGACTCTGTCGCCATCCTTGACGGCACCTTTGTACTGACCAGCCAGAAGGATGGCATCCAGGCAAGCAACACCGAGGACAGCACCAAGGGCTGGGTACAGATCGACGGCGGCAATTTTACCATCCAGTCCTCCGGCGACGGTATCCAGGCAGAAACCAATCTGAGCATCTATGACGGCAGCTTTACCATCACCAGCGGAGGCGGTGCGGTAAACGGTGCAGACCACACCGAAAATAGAGGAGGCGGGTTTGGTCGACCCGGCGGTAATAGACCTGACTCTGCAAACGGTCAAACCTCTCCTGAAATGCCTTCTCAACCGGCTGAAGGTGGTCAAACTCCTTCCGAGATGCCTTCTCAACCGGCTGAAGGCGAACAAAGCTCTTCTGGAAATGAATCGGACTATTCTGAATTGATCTTTGATCCCGATGATTTTGACGACACCTCTACTGATGACAGCGACACCACTGTCAGCACCAAGGGCATAAAGGCAGGCAATGCACTGCTGATTCAACAAGGCACCTTTGTCATCGACTCTGCCGATGATGCCATTCATTCAAACTACTCTGTCACCATTGACGGCGGCTCCTTCCAGCTTTCCTCCGGCGATGATGGCATCCATGCAGAAGCATACTTAAACATCAACGGCGGAACTACCACGATTGCCGAAAGCTACGAGGGTTTGGAAGCTGCGCAGATCCACATCAGCGGCGGCACAACCCAGGTTTTCTCCAGCGATGACGGTCTGAATGCCACAGGAGGAAGTTCCTTCGAGCTGGTGGACGGTCTGCTCGTCTTAAAGGACATCTCTTCCTCCGACACCGAACAAACCTTTTGCGGACGCGGCGGTATGTTTGAAGTCGAGGACAACTGCGACATTACAATCAGCGGCGGCAACCTGACGGTGACCACCAGCAACGGCGACGGCATCGACAGCAACGGCAGCCTGAACGTCAGCGGCGGCACCGTGCTGGTTTTTGGCTCCTCCTCGGGTGGAGAAGGCGCCTTGGACTACACCGGTTCCTCTTCAATCAGCGGCGGCACATTGGTTGCTCTTGGCTCCTCCGGCATGGCACAGTCGATGGAACCGGATGACTCTCATGCCACTTTGATGGTCACTTGGGACGAGGTGCAGCCGGCAGGCACCCGCCTGACCCTGTGTACCCAGCAGGGAGAAATTCTTTGCTCCTTACAGTCCACCAATTCCTTCCAGACGGCAGTCATCGGCACCGATTCTCTCTCTGCCGGTCAGGAGGTATCCCTGTACACCGGCGGAACAGTCAACTCCGACAGCCAGCTGCTCACGATGGGCACCCTCTCTGACGGAGAGCTGCTGTGTGAGGTCACCTTATCTGAGGGTGTGACCAACATCTCATCCGACGGCAGTCAGCGCTCCTCTCAGCCGGGCGGTTCCTTCGGCGGTGGTCAGCGTCCGCAGGGCGACAGAAAACAGCGTCCGCAGCAGGAACTGACCATCGGCTCTTCGGCGGAGAGCAACTCCTGATTTTACCGATTTCTTCTGCGGGTCAGCGATAAGCAGTTCATTCTCCTCATTCTCTGCTTGCGCTGTTTGAAAAGACCCGCTTTTTCAATCCTTTCTCTCAAAAGCAAAAGCTCCCGCTTTTAAAAAGCG
>OLPW01003194.1_pt1 | contig 13177 bp, 9 predicted proteins | sample 1672161 | NCBI WGS metagenome assembly OLPW01 (sample SAMEA3136654, study PRJEB25190) | human gut metagenome
TTCTGGAGGGAGAAAGTTTCTGAATAGGAACTTTCGGACGACTTTGGAACGGCCTGTGGTCCGTTCCTGCTTGTCGGCGAAACTGTAGTTTCGCGACAGCCTCAAAGGACGCGTAAAGCGTCCTTTTTTCATTCTACAGATAACGCATCCTCGCTGATTACCGCCCGAATCCCCCATGACGGCACCTTATCCGGATAGGCTTCGCCTTCAAGCATGACAAACGCCGCATCGTACTTCGGACGTTTTTTCGGGTAGATGCCGAGTCCGTCCGTGAAGTACAGCAGGCCGCGCAGATGGCGGAACGCACCTTCGGCATTTAAGCGGTCAACGTGCTCGAAAACCGGTCGAAAATCGGTCGCAGACTGACCGATCAGTTCAAAATGCTCCATATATTCCGCAAGTTCCCGCGCATTTGTCACCTTTTTGTCCGAACGCAGCTGATCGTCGCACTGCAGAATACGCAGGTTGAAATGCCGGAAAAAGCTGGTGTTCTCCTGCAAAAGCTCATAGGTACGGCTGAGGAACGCGCGCACGAGTTCACCGGAGGTGGACATCGAGGTATCGATGGCAATGACGAAATCCTCTATTTTCCGCACCTCCCGCGTCTCTAACGGCTCGATAAGCGGCATATTTCCGAAATGACGCAACCCGTAGGCGTAGTAGCCGTAATCGAACGAATCCGCATCCACCGAGACCTCCTCCCGCAGAGCGGCAAACCGGCGCAGGAACGCGCGGAAATCAGTCGTTTTGCGGGTGGAAACGGCAAGCTGCTCCCGCACAGCCTGACCACCTTCCGCCTTGTTCGCGAAAACCGTCTCCATCGCGGTCTGCGTCCGCTCGGCCTGCTGCTGCCAGCGGCGCTCCTGCTGATCGTCGTCCTCCTTGTACCACAGTGTGTGCTCGTCTGTCGCAAACACGCGCGTGAGCGTGGCACAGTCATACGAATTCAGCCGCGTGCGGCGAAAGTGGCGATAGACCGCCTCAGCCGTCAGGACCGGCAGCTCGTCCCGCAGTTCACGGTAGATATTCTGCCGCCGAACTGACACCTTTTCCGCCTGCAGGCAGCGGTAATCCAGCGAATCCAGCATGCTTTCGACCGCAATATCGCACGACAGATCCCACAGATCGGCATCGCGTCCGCGTGTCTTTCCGGGATGGCGCAGCAGACAGTGGAACAGCGTGTGCAGATAGGCGCGGTTGACGTTCGCGCGGGAGCGCTCGTACTGCTGCGCCAGCCAGGCACCGCTGAAAAACAGCACGCGCGTGTCGGTAGCGAGCGTGGGTGTATCGTAACCGTCTGCCGCAGGCAGCGCCGCCAACGCGGAATCGAGGAACGGCAGGTTCATGTATAGTTCGGTGCGGGCGGAAAACAGGATTTCGCGTCCGATAGAAGTCCAGCGGGAGGACTGCGACATAGAAAACATCACCTCACAGGTTCATCTTGCATCGTAGGGCGGAGTGCCCTACGGATTTATTGATAACTTCTATATATTTATATCATAATTCAAACGATTTGGCGCGTCCCTTGGACTGCGTTTTGCCGGCGGCTGACAGCAGAACGGACAGCGCTGCCGTCTGCTCTGCTTCGCGGGCAGACGTGCATGCGGCATCCACATCGGCGGGCGACAGCACGCCGAGCGACAGCAGAAAGGTCAATGCAGCGGTCTCGCCTGCCTTGGCGCAGGACTGCGCCAGATTGCCGCCGTGTGCGCGCAAAACCGTAAGATACTCCGCTTTTGCGGCATCCGAGAGCACAAACGGTACGGCAAGCCGCCGCACGGCTACGCGTGCCGCGACCGAAAAATCGTGCCGTTCGAGCAGTTCGCTCAGCGCGGCATCGTACTGCCGAAAATTCAGCACACCGCCGTCAAAGCACTGACGGTAGCTGTATCCTGCACCGTGAATGCGCCGCTGAAAAATATGCGCCGGACTGAGATCCTCCAGTTCCTCGACGTACTCGGGGAACAGCAGCCGCGCGTGCTCATCAAACCGCACATCGAGTTCTCCGGCGTACTCGCCGAGCAGCCTGGGCAGGCAGGTCGGCGCAGACGGTGCGGCGTGCAGGATGACTTCGCGCAGGCTCATGCAGTTCATGAGAGCACCACCGCCGAATTCGCTGACGGAATTAGTCAGTTCAATGCGTTCAAGGTTTCGGCAGTTATAAAATGCATAACTGCCAACACTTTTTGCATCCTTCGGGAGCGTAACCGTGCGGATAGCCGCCGCATTGTGCTTCGGCTCCGTGCCGCCGCAGGTAATACGGACAGCGAACGTGTCCTTGCCTGTCAGATCGGGGGCCCGCTCGCTGAGTACATACGTGCCGACCTCGGTAACAGGCACACCGTCTATCTCATCCGGCAGACGCACAATATCGTCCTGCGTTTCGCACCGCAAAAGCGCAATGCCGCCGCTCGCACTCCGCGAACAGGTCAGCCGCAGTTCGTTTTCGCCCTCGATCACCCGCATTTGCACTCATGTCCTTTCTGCTTTTTCATTCTGCTACCCATTATAGCACAGTGTGCAGAAAAAGACGATACTGCGCCCTTCATTCTCATAATAAGAATTTATAACAGAAATAATATATTGTTTTTCGCAAATCGCGCTTGACAATCCACTGTTTTGCGAATATACTGTGACCATACCAAGTAAACCAACACAAACCAATGACGAAGACGAGTAGCAGGGAGACCGAACCTCCAAGAGAGCCGCAGGCGGTGTGATTGCGGCAGGCAAGGACCGTGTGAATGGACTTCAGCAGGGCAAGGCGAACGGCTTCGGCCAAGTAACTGCGACGGGGACTCCGCCCGTTATCAGGGGAGCGCGCATTGTTTGATGTGTGAGCAGAGTGGACGCAGTTTGCGTCAATCTGGGTGGTACCGCAAGAGCGTATTCGCTCCTGTCCCAAGAGAAATCTGGGACAGGAGCTTTTTATTTTGTAAAACAAATTGAGAATTGAAAATGGAGAATTGAGAATTGTGGTATCGCGCAAAGCGCGATGATTTAATAAACGCGCTCTGCGCGTCACATTCATTTTCCATTATCCATTATCAATTCTCCATTACTGCAAAGGAGTAATCACCATGGCTAAGATCCCCCACAGACTTTATTTGACCGAAGACCAGATGCCCAAGCAGTGGTACAACCTGCGGGCGGACATGAAGGAAAAGCCGGACCCGCTGATTCATCCGGGCACGCACCAGCCGCTGCCGGAAGAAGCGCTGTATCCTATCTTCTGTGAAAAGCTGGCTCATCAGGAACTCGACAATGACACCCGCTACATTGATATTCCCGAGCCGGTGCTCGATATGTATAAGCTGTACCGTCCGTCTCCGCTGTGCCGCGCGTACAATCTGGAGAAGGCGCTGGACACCCCAGCTAAGATCTACTACAAGTTTGAGGGCAACAACACCTCGGGCAGCCACAAGCTGAATTCCGCGATCGCACAGGCGTACTACGCCAAGGAACAGGGCCTCAAGGGCCTTACCACCGAGACCGGTGCCGGTCAGTGGGGTACTGCACTCTCTGAGGCATGCGCGTACTTCGGACTGGATTTGAAGGTATTCATGGTTAAGGTCTCCTACGAGCAGAAGCCGTTCCGCAAGGCCATCATGCAAACCTTTGACGCGAATGTAACGCCGTCTCCGTCCAATACGACCGCGGCAGGCCGCGCTATTCTGGCACACGATCCGACCACCGGCGGTTCGCTCGGCTGTGCGATTTCTGAGGCCGTAGAAGTGGCTACTACGCACGAGGGCTACCGCTATGTACTCGGCTCCGTGCTCAATCAGGTGCTGCTGCACCAGTCCATCATCGGTCTGGAGAGCAAGCAAGCTATGGAAATGCTCGATGAGTATCCGGATATCGTAATCGGCTGTGCCGGCGGCGGCTCCAACCTCGGCGGCCTGATTTCCCCGTTCATGCAGGATAAGCTGCTCGGCAAGGCTGACCCGCGCATCATCGCGGTGGAACCGGCCTCCTGCCCGTCGCTCACCCGCGGCAAGTACGTTTACGATTTCTGCGATACCGGCCATGTTACGCCGCTGGCCCGCATGTACACGCTCGGCAACGGCTTCATGCCCGCGCCCAACCACGCAGGCGGCCTGCGCTACCACGGCATGAGTCCGATTCTCTCCAAGCTGTACCACGACGGTTATATGGAGGCGGTTTCCGTCAAGCAGACCGACGTATTCGACGCGGCAGTTCAGTTCGCCAAGGTGGAGACCATTCTTCCGGCGCCGGAGTCCAGCCACGCCATCCGCGCCGCAATCGACGAAGCGCTCAAGTGCAAGGAGACCGGCGAAGCTAAGACCATCCTGTTCGGTCTGACCGGTACCGGCTACTTTGATATGGCAGCATACGAGGCGTATCACAATGGCACCATGCGCAACCACATTCCCACCGATGAAGAGCTGCAGATCGGCTTCGATACCATTCCGCCGCAGGAATAAAACGCAATATAAGGTATATGGCAGACCTCCAATTTCTCTGCTGTATATAGCCGCCTGTTCCCCCACAGGCGGCTTTGTTTTGCCGAAAACAGGTTTCCGAAAAAACTTTCAAAAAATCTGAAAATAGTTGTTGACATTAGGCCCCACCCGTGATATTATAATAAGGCAGTCAGCGAGAGCGACAAAGCGAAACGCCGACAGCGAAAGAAAATAGATCTTGTATGCGCCAGTAGCTCAGCTGGATAGAGTGTTTGGCTACGAACCAAAAGGTCGGGGGTTCGAATCCCTTCTGGCGTACCAGATCAACCGGTTATTTCGTAAGAAATGACCGGTTTTTCTTATTTTCTGATATAGGTAAAAGTTTTTGTTCCGATTTGCGAGAGGCAATATAAAGATGCCGCCGCCATACCGGCATACGAGCCGAATACCTAACTTTAGCCCTAAAAGAAACCCTGTCTGTTCCAACACCAGACAGGGTTTTCTCACTTTTACAGCACTTTTACGCCCGCGTTCTCGCACGCCGAAAGGAATTCCGGCGGCAGTCTGCCGTCCGAAATGACGGTATCTACCTCATCGAGACCGCAAATGCGGAATGTACTTCTTCGATCAATTTTAGAGGAATCCAGCAGCACCGCCACATGCTCCGCGCGATGCAGCACAGTCTGCTTGAGCAGCGCCTCCTCCTCTACACCGCAGGCAAAGCCGGTCTCCGGACTGTAGCTCGTCACGCCGAGCAGCAGCAGGTCGAAATGCACGCCCTCCAGTTCCTGAATGCCGCGCACGCCGCACACGCTGTGGCTGAACCGGTTGAGCGTGCCGCCGGGAATGGACACCTTGGGCTTTTCCAGCCGCGCGAGTTCGATCGCACACGTCAATCCGCTCGTGAAGATCAGCATCGGCTCATCCGGCACACAGCGTGCCACGGCGGTTGCCGTACTGCCGGAATCCAGAAACACCGTGGTATTCGGCCGCAGCAGCGCCGCCGCCTTCTCCGCAATGATCTGCTTTTCCGACGCATTGCGCGCCGTGCGCCTGCCGAACTGGTCGTCCGTGCCGACGACTACCTCGACCGATTTGACGCCGCCGTGCACGCGAACCACTCTTCGCGCCTGATCGAGTGCCTTCAGATCGGTTCGCAGCGTCATTTCGGACACCGACGGAAAAGCCTCCTTCAGCTGTACAAAGCTCAGGCTTCCCTCTCGGTTGACCAGTTCGACGATTGCATTGCGGCGTTGTTCCATCGGTTGTTTCCTCCAATTAGTCGTGCTGCTGAAAGTTTGCCAGCAGATATTCCTCTGCTTCCGGGCACCACAGGCCGTTGTGTGCGTCCACAATGTCAGCCAGCGCGGTAAACCGCGCATCTTCCGCGCCCTTTGCCCGCAGATCGGTCAGCGCGGTAAGCGGCATGGTCAGATGCGTGTAGATCAGCTTTTTGCCGCCCGGAATCTTCGGCAGATTGAGCGTAGTCTCGGCTGCCGCATCCAGACCGCCGATATGCGTCACCATAACCGCCGGGTCGATACGTCCGGATGCGGTCAGCTCAAGCGACTCGATCATATCTGCTGTATTGCCGCCGGTCGTACCCATAACGTGCGTGGAATTATAGTGTACATCGTAAAAATTCATCTTGGCAGAGAACTGCTTGTCGGTCGGGCCGGCGAAGAAGTTCAGACAGCCGTCACGACCAAGCACGGCGCTGCACAGTTCAACGACTGCCGCAACCGGCGCGTAGCAGAATACATCGTCAAAACCGGTGCCGCCGGTCATTTCGCGCAGCTCTGCCGCCGGATTCTCCATCTTGCCGGTGTTGACAAAGTGCAGATCGATGCCGTCCTTCTCCTTGACCTCAGCCGGCGGGAACAGCGCCTCGGCGCGTGCCAGACGATCCTCGTTCACATCGGTCACAACGACCATGGACGGACGGACGTCACGGTGCAGCGCATACGTCAGCGCACCCAGACCCATCGGACCGGCACCTGCCATGATGGCCAGCTTTCCGCCCTTTTTAATACCCATTTCGTGGTGATAAACACCCATCTTGGTGTGATAAGCGGCGTTGAACGCACCGATCGAGCAGCTCATCGGCTCGGCAAGAGACGCCTCGTAGTAGGCACGCCCCTTGTACTCGAGCAGGCAGCCAAGTTCCATAACCTCAGCCGGAATGATGCAGTAGGTCGCATCGCCGCCGAAGAACTCGTAGGAGTATCCGGGGCTCCACATCGTGCCCTTGTAGTTGAGCGCCGGCTGCAGCGTGAACTTCATGCCCGGCTTGAACTTATCCTGATGCTTCGCGCCAACCTTGACGATATCGCCCGCAAACTCGTGACCCATGATGGCCGGATGCTCGGCAACATCAGGATGCACGCGCTTGTGCTCGGTACCAAGGATCGCGCACTTGTAGGTGGACATGCAGATGCTGTCGGATACGACCTTGACCAGAATCTCATCATCGCGAATTTCCGGCAGCTCAAAGGTATCCAGACGCAGATCATTCGCAGCATGCAGACGTACAGCCCTTGCTTTCATAATAATAACTCTCCTTTATCACTTAGGCAATAGATTTCAGTAATTACAGCTTGGAAAAACGTACTTTCGGAAGCAGCTCCTCGATAACCGAGCGCTCAGCGGCCTGTGTGCCGCTGCACATGACATTCGCGGCCCCGGTTGCAGTCGAGAGACGGACAGCGTCCTCCTCGCTCATATCCTGCGACTCGGCATACGCCAGCGCGGCCACCACGCTGTCACCCGCACCGACCGTACTGCCGACCGGAACCTTGAGTCCCTCAGCATAAATCGTGCTGCCCTTGCGCAGATACAGCGCGCCGCGTCCGCCCAGCGAGATAACCACCCGTTCGATGCCGCTCTCCAGCAGCTTTTGACCCTCTGCGGTCAACTCTTCGATGGTTTCCAGTTTTTTGCCCGCCAAACGCGACAGCTCATCATCATTCGGCTTGATGAGGTACGGCGCGGCCTTTAAGCCTTCTGCCAGTAAAGCGCCGTCCGCATCGAGGAACACCCGCGCACCTGCTTTTTTGCATGCGCTCGTCCACACGCGGTAGGTGTCCTGCGGTGCGCCCTTCGGCAGACTGCCCGCCAGCACCACGATGTCGCCTGCGTGCACCTCAGCCAGAAGGTCGTTCAGCAGCGCATCTAAATCTGCGTCCGTGACGGTCAGACCCGGCTCATTGATGTCGGTATTCGTGTGGCCGACCCGGTCAATGATTTTGATATTCGTGCGGGTCTGCCCCTCAACGAACCGGAACTGCGTGGTGAAATTCTCGTTTTCGAGCAGCTTTTCGAGCATTCTGCCGCTCTCACCGCCCAGAATGCCGACTGCGCGGCTGTCTCCGCCGAGTTTGGCAATCACCTTGCTCACGTTGATGCCCTTGCCGCCGGGATCCGTGCGCATTTCCGTGATGCGGTTGACCGTGTCAAGCGCCATACCCGGAATTTCTACCGTTTTATCCAATGCGGGGTTGAGTGTTACCGTATAGATCATGGAATGACCCCTTTCAGATATTTGAAACTGTTGAAACGAAAGCTATAATTATAATACCAACAGTCCGTGCAAGCGTCAATCTGTTATTTCAACAAATAATCACTTTCGTTTTTGTGATGATTCACAAGAGCGCATTCTCTCTGTAAATTCTGTTCTGCGCGCAAAAGGAGCGGCAATGCAGAATATTTTCCGCATTACCGCTCCCTTTTATGCTTAATTTCCGTGTTCTGAGAACAGACGATCCAGCTTTTCTTCCAACAGCTGCACGGCTGCGTCACGCTGACCGGTCCGCAGGCGCTCGATCAGCTCAGGCTCCTCGATCAGCTGTGCGCTCACCATGCGCATGACCTCCACCGGAATCGGATCATCGGTATCCGGCGCAAGCAGCACAAATGCCCCCATAATCATCTTTCCGGCCTCGTAGACCGGCGGCTGTGCCTGTAAATAGCCGAATCGGCAGTCCGATACCGCCTTTGTCCTGCAATGCAGCAGCAGCGCGAACAGCGGCTTGATATAGGTATCGCCCATGGCTTCCCGTCGGCGCAGCTGCTGCGCCACCAGACGCGATGCGTCCTCATTCGGGCAGAACAGACGGCTTGCCGCGTCAATCAGGCCCTGCCGCGAAACCGGTTTGCACACAGTCCGGATGCATAAATGGTCGAGCATCTGCACCATCGAGCGCGTGAGGCGATAGGTGTAGCGCAGGCCGCCTTCGGCCGCCGAGGCGGCAGACGGCTCTACCGGTGTGCCGGTCCGCACGGTGCCGTTCAGCCGCTGCACCGCATCCCGCAGAAGGGCGCGGTCCGGCTCAAGCAGCGCGGGATTGACCGTAATCGACGGATACGCCAGCTCGAGCGGCACAGTTGCAATCACAAGGTCGATGCCGCGGCTGTGCAGCTGCTCCGGATCGAGTTCGCGCACCGAGCAGCAGCCGTCCACCTTGAGGGTCGGGAATTCGCCCTCGATACGCGAAGCCAGAAATCGACTTGAGCTCATACCCAGCGGGCACGCAACCACCACGCGGGCGGCCTGCCGCAGTGCGCCGTTCTGCTCGAGCACCGCGCCAAAGTGCATGGCAAGATATGCCGCTTCGCTGTCCGGAATGTGCGGCAACGCCAGTTCCATCTCGACGGTGTCGCATGCGGCGCGTGTTGCCGCCCACAACTGCGGATATTCACGCTGGATCGTGTCCAGCTGCGGATTGTCCATGTGAATCTGCTCACGCACGCGCAGCAGCATCGGCCGCAAATGTGTAAACAGGTTGTCTCTCAGCGATGCATAGCCCGAGAAATCCACGCGCATCGCGCGTCCTACCTCGCTGATCAGCCGTCCGGTCAGATGGCGCAGGTGCATCTCGCCGGCTCCCCATTTTTCGCCATCGTCACCGGTGATATACGCTGCCAGATACTGCTCTAAATACTGTACTTCCTCGGTCGGCAGCGTCAGGCCGAACGCCTGTCCCAAAGCTGCCCCTAACCGCTGTGCGGCGTTTTCCGGCGGGTGAACTGCGGCAGACAAGCCGCCCTGTTCGCGCAGCTGCTGCACTGCCAGCGTGCAGTGGATGGCAAGCGTCAGAAAACCCGCATCCGGCAGCCGGAGCTTCTCCTTCTGCTCGAACTGCTGCAGCACCTGCCATACCCGCTCGGCGATTTTCGTATTCAGCAGCGCGGCAAATGCGCCGCCTGCAGCAAAATTACCGCGCAGCACCGCCTGCAGCTCTTCTTCGGTCAGGCTGCTCTGCAGCAGCGCGGCAGCGGCGCGGCGGCAGGACAGCTTTTCTCCCTTGAGCCATACGCCCACACCGGGTCGGCGGTGCAGCGTCACCGCATACGAGGATACCCACTTCCCGATTTCGTCCAGATCGGCGGCCAGTGTGCTCTCGGAGACGAGCAGCTCCCGCGCCAGTGCTGCGGTTTTCATCGGCTCACGCGCCTGCAGCAGCATACCGAGCAGCTTTTGCCGCCGCTGACGGCGCGGCAGCTCCGCATAGACTGTGCTGCCGTTCAGCAGCGCGCGCATTTGCTCCCGGCGTGCGGGCGGCTCGTCCAGCAGCAGTCCCTGTCCCGGACTGCGTACAAAGCGATAGCCTGCCGCGGCAATCCATTGCTCCACACTCGGCAGCTCACGCAGCACCGTGCGGCGGCTCACGCCGATGCTCTCCGCGAGCATCGCCGCCGTCACCCAGCCCTGCGGCAGCGTCAGCAGACGGTCGATTAACTTTTGTCCGTTCGCAGTCAGCGAAGGCAGGGTTTCAGACATCGGGATGGCTCCTTTCTATAAAATCCAACAGGTTTAGAATGGAAAATGAATGTCACTGTCAGCATAGTGCATTCATTTGTAAATCCATTTGCAATCGTGTATACGTTAATTCTCCCTTTTCCATTCTCAATTACTTATCTCTATGATACCACATTCTAAAATGACAGCACAAGTGACACTGTTCCGTATCCTGCGTTTTTTGTCACCATCTTCCGGTGACACAACTCCGACAACCCGCTCTGCTGTCACCTCTGTTCTGTGCAGACTGCACAAGCAACCATCCTTTCCCCTGCGCGTTTTCGACAGTCTTACGACATTTGTCACCATTCGCCGGTGACATCAGTCACTATAGTTTCCCTTGTCAGACCCGGATTCCGCCTGTACAATATAATCAAACGAAACGAAAGCGACTCCCCGAATCCCGCAAGTCATGCGGCAACACAGATAAGGAGTTGAAAAGCTATGAAAAACGCAATTTCCCGTTTTGGCAAGTTTTTGAGCGGCATGGTCATGCCGAACATCGGTGCATTTATTGCATGGGGCTTCCTTACAGCGCTGTTCATCGAAAAGGGCTGGTTCCCGAACGAACGGCTCAGCTCGATGGTCTCACCGATGCTGAGCTACCTGCTGCCCATTCTCATCGCCGGTCAGGGCGGCTATATGGTCGCAAAGGAACGCGGCCGCGTCATTGCCTGCATCGCCGTTATCGGCTGCATCTGCGGCTCGGACTACACCATGCTGATGGGTGCGATGGTGATGGGCCCGCTGGCAGGCTGGGTCATCAAGCAGTTTGACAACCGCGTGGAAGAGCACATTCCCGCCGGTTTTGAAATGCTGGTCCACAATTTCTCCATCGGCATCCTCGGCATGCTGCTGGCGATCCTCGGCTACTACGTTATCGGCCCGTTTATGACCGCCATTCTCACCGTACTTACCGCAGGCGTTGATTTTCTGGTCAGCCACAGCCTGCTGCCGCTGGTTTCCATCTTTATTGAACCGGCAAAGGTGCTGTTCCTGAACAACGCCATCAACCACGGTATTTTCAACCCAATTGGCGTCAGCCAGGCTGCAGAGGCCGGCCGCTCCATCATGTACATGCTCGAGACCAATCCCGGTCCCGGTCTGGGCGTTCTGCTGGCGTACTGCCTGTTCTGCAAGGACAAGACCACACGTCAGTCCGCTCCCGGCGCGGTTGTCATTCACCTGCTCGGCGGTATCCACGAGATCTACTTCCCGTACATTCTGATGAATCCGATCATCATTCTGGCTCCGATCGCGGGCAACTTCTGCGCGATCCTGTTCTACACCATGACCGGTGCCGGTCTGTCCGGCCCGGCATCCCCCGGTTCGATCATTGCCTACATGGCGATGGCGCCGCGTGACTCCGTTCTGACGGTATTTATCGGCGTTGTCCTTGCAGCTGCCGTATCGTTTGTACTCTCGTCTGTCATTCTCAAAGCAACTTCCGGCAATGCGCAGAACCTCAGCGAAGCGCAGGCCAAAATGCAGGACATGAAGACGCAGGCCAAGGGTGAAGCACCCGCAGCCATCAAATCCGCACCGATAAACGCCGGTGACGTGCACAAGATCGTCTTTTCGTGCGACGCAGGCATGGGGTCGAGCGCGATGGGCGCGACCAAGTTCCACAACCGCATCAAGGCCGAGCGTCCGGAGTTGATCGTCACCAACTCCAGTGTAGATAACGTACCTGCTGACGCAGATATCGTTGTCTGCCAGCGTGTTCTCGCTGAGCGTGCCCGCAGGAGTGCACCGCAGGCACAGATCATCACCATTGGCAACTTCCTTGCGGACCCGAATCTGGACACCCTGTACCAGACGCTGACCGCTGCACCTGCCGCGAAAGCCGCGGCTCCCGAAATCACTGACGAACCTGCCGCGCAGGATCCGGGCCTTGTAATCCAGGCCGAGGACATTCAGCTTGGCTTACCCTCTGTTGATAAGGAAACCGCGATCCGCGCCGCAGGTGCGCTGCTTGCCAAACGCGGCTATGTCGATGCCGACTACGCCGATGCAATGGTCGAGCGCGAAAAGCTCGTTACCACCTACATGGGCATGGGCGTTGCCATCCCGCACGGCACGAGCGAAAAGAAATCCACTGTCAAAAAATCCGGCGTTGTCATGCTGCAGTACCCCGACGGCGTAGACTTCGGTGACGAGAAAGCATACCTCATTTTCGGCATTGCCGGTGTCGGCGATGCACACCTTGACCTGCTCGCCCATGTCTGCGAGGTGCTCGAGGACGAAGAGGCGCTTGAAATGATGAAGAAAACCCCGGATATCAAGTTTGTACTGACCCACCTGCAGTAAAAGGAGAGAATTTCATGAAACAGTTTACCATCACCATTCAGGATAAGGAAGGCCTGCACGCCCGTCCGGCCGGTCTGCTGAGCAAGGCCGCCAAGGGCTTCCAGTGCGCGGTAACGCTCACCAAGGGCGAAAAGACCGCTGACCTCAAGAAGATTTTCGCAGTAATGGGTCTGGCCGTCAAGGGCGGCGACAGCATCACTGTTGCCTGCGACGGCGCGGACGAGGAAGCCGCAGCGGCTGCGCTTGAGAAGATGTTCGCTGAGATCAAGCTCGAGCCGGGCTGCTCGCTGGGCACGCACACCCACACCGGCGAGTACGAGGTGTTCTTCTTCCATGAGGGCGAGGTCACGCTCAACGACAACGGCACCGAGCGCAAAATGCACCCAGGCGACTTCGCCATCTGCTATGACGGCGAGAGCCACGGCATCGCCAACCGCACGGACAAGCCCGCGTCGCTGTTCGCGGCCATCATCAAGACCAAGTAAGGAGACCCCATGACGACCTATACCTATTATCCCAAGGGCACCTGCTCGAAGCAGATGGAAGTTGATCTGGAGGACGGCGTCATCAAGGATGTGCGCGTGCTCGGCGGCTGCAACGGCAACCTGCAGGGCATTTCGAGCCTTGTGCGCGGCATGAAGGC